>Ga0209972_10000359_pt1 | contig 44479 bp, 39 predicted proteins | sample NOAtaG_7_FD_187302 | JGI IMG/M metagenome (GOLD analysis project Ga0209972, IMG submission 187302) | Freshwater lake microbial communities from Lake Erie, under a cyanobacterial bloom - NOAA_Erie_Diel1S_2200h metaG (SPAdes) (version 2) | ecosystem: Environmental > Aquatic > Freshwater > Lake ...
TGATTCCCGTTATGAATAAATCCATTTTTGACAACATCTTTTGAGTTACAGTTTGGACAATTTGGCATCGATAATTACGTGACTAAAGTTTCTTTTGTAATCTTATCCTTACATCTGGTGGACTACCTCAACAATATCTGAGGCAAAAACAGAAGCAACGGCGACGCAAGAGTCGGAATCAGAAACGAGGAGGGATTCCCAATCGAATTGGAATTGAGCATCGTCCCAAAGTCGCAGATTTAAAGACAGAGATTGGGCATTGGGAAAGTGATACCATGATTGGCAAGAACCATAGGGGGATAGTAGTTACCCATGTTGACAAAACATCGAAGTACCTACTGGCAGGTCTGGCAAAAAACAAAACGATGGAAGAAATAAATAGAGTGACACTAAAACTATTTGCGCCTATAAAACCAGACTTCCCTAAGACGATGACCTTTGATAATGGAAGAGAATTCTGTGGACAAGAGAAACTATCTGAAAGCTTGAAGCTAGATACTTTCTTTGCCAATCTATATCATTCATGGGAGCATGGATTGAATGAACATACAAATGGATTGATGAGAAAGTTCTATCCTAAAATTACTAACTTAGGATTTACGCATTGGGTAGATGTGGTGCGAGCTTCGCCCGCACCACATCTACCCAATGCGTAATAAATTCGTTCGGTTTGCGTAAGTCCTATAACTTTAAAATTGTGAAAGAACAAGACTTTCAGATTACTTGATTGATGCTCGACTTCGGTCATCGCTTCTACCCATCAATATGACTCTTTATCTTTGAATAACCTTTGTCGAATTGCTTTTCTGGCAAGCGCCTGTCGTAGTTTTTTTGCTTCTGCGGTTTCATCTTGCGGTGGCTTTGCTTTCGGTTCTCGGTTCCACAGTTTCAGCCATGACTACCCAATTACTTGTCCTTGTTCGGAGGCGATCGCTAAGGCACTGTGCAAAATTAATCCGTTCCCACCATTTCCTGAAAGTCAGATCGAGTTAATCTTGCAAATTTCACAGATAATTCAAATAAAAACTACAGATTAGACCTTCCTCAGCCCTCGGTGAAAGCTAGCTGAGCGAAGTCAAAGCTAGATAACTTTGCTGGAACATTTTTTATCCGCAAGAGCATTAAAACAACTATATAAGCCATAAATCAAAAGCTTTGCGTAGCAAAGCTTTTGATTTATGGCTTTGAGAGAGGATTTATGTAGCAAACTATCTCTTAAAGCAAGTTTTAAATTATCCCTAACTCACTTTATTTAGGAGAAAATTTGTGTTAAGGCTGAATTAATATCGGGATATTGAAATGCAAATTTATTAATTTGAGCCTTATGGGGTACAACGCGCTGACCATCAAGTAGTACCGTTGCCGCTTCTCCAAACAACAAAATTAGTGCTGCCGCAGGTACATTTACAAAGGCAGGGCGTTGAATTGCCTTAGCAAGGGCAACGGTAAAATCGGCATTGGTTATAGGATTGGGTGCAGTCGCATTAATTGCCCCCGTAACCCCTGGATTCTTGATGGCATAGATAATCAGCGCAACTAGATCATCGAGGTGAATCCACGAAAACCATTGCTTACCACTACCCAATTTGCCGCCGCCACCAACTTGAAAAATTGGTAACATTTTGGCGATCACCCCACCCATGCCCAAGACAATGCCTATTCTGAGTTTGACTAGGCGCACACCCAAACCCTTTACAGACTCAGCAGTATCTTCCCAGTATTTGCAAATATTGGCTAAAAAGTCATCCCCTGCATCGCTATACTCATCAAAGGTTTTATTAAGACTTGTTCCGTAGTAACCGATCGCTGAACCACTGATCAAAACTTGAGGTTTGACATCGGCTTGTGCGATCGCATCTACTAAAACATTAGTTGTTAACACTCGACTATTGCGAATTTCCTGCTTGCGTTTATCCGTCCAGCGCACACCCGCGAGCGGTTCACCCGCTAGGTTAACCACAGCATCGCTCCCAGAAATCACCATTGCCCAATCTCCCAATTCAAAAGGATTGTAGCCAACTACTTCCACATTGGGAAAAGATACTTTGGGAAATAAGCTATTTGCTTTTTTGGGATCACGAGCCAAAATAACAATGTGATCGTCAGAGGCTTGTAAACATTCAACTAATTTAGTGCCGACAAATCCCGTAGCACCCGTAACTACAATTTTCATAATCTTTTTTGCTTAAATCAATGTTGTTAAGTTTTTAATTGCAGAACTTTGCTATCAAACAAACCATAGTAAATGTTTTGAAAGTGTTACTTTGAACTACTTTCCAATAGCATAAGCGAAAACCTGAGTGCAGCAAATATTAAGACTTACGTCATGCTAACGAATTTACCGAGCTTTGAGTGGTTGTGTAAGTCCTAGAATATAGTTATGGCTACAGCGCTTTGCGCTTACTTAAAACCCAAAAATATTTTTGAGAGTGGAGCTTCGAGCCACTTTCAAAAATATTTCTGTACTACTCAAAGCCTCAATATGCTATATCGTCGGTTCGAGTTAAACTTGCAAGTTTTATAATTGAGAAATTAAAAGCCTTGCTTATAAAGGCTTTTGATTTCCTGGACTTGAGAGAGGGTTTGCTTAGCAAACCCTCTCTCAAGTCCAAGTTTAAATAGTCCCGAACTGTCGTTAGATAAATTTTTGAAAGCTTTGCTAAGCAAAGCTTTCAAAAATTTATCTATTCACATCTTGGTGATATTGTTTTGGGGCTACTTGCAATCAATGATTGCTACACTATTGCAATAGACTAATGCTTACTTTGTTTGCTTGTTTTGTTTGCTTAGTTTTGCGCCCCAGATTCTAGACCGAAATTTCAATGCCAAATACTAATATTACGATTCATCCCCGCGCCATCGTCCATCCCCATGCCAAAATCGGCGAAGGTACAACTATAGGAGCCGATGCTATTGTTGACGAATTTGTGCAGATCGGTGATCGTTGCGAAATTAGGGCTAGAGCAATCATTACAGGACATACCCAAATTGGTCATGACAACCAAATTGGGTATGGTGCAATTATTGGTTCAGAGCCGCAGGATATTTCCTATCAAGGGGAAGTAAGCTTTGTCGAGATTGGCGATCGCAATATATTGCGTGAATATGTCACCGTCAATCGTGGTACTAAGGAAGGCTCTAAAACCAGAATTGGCAATGATAATTTGCTGCTGACAGGTGCTCATGTTGCTCACAATTGTCAAGTTAGCGATCGCGTGGTTTTAGTAAATAACGTCTTGTTAGCGGGCTATGTGGAGGTGGCAAACAATGCCTTTATGGGAGGTGACTCAGTAGTGCATCAGTTTACGCGCATTGGAGCCTACGCAATGGTGCGAGGTCAAACTCGCCTTAGCGTGGATGTCCCACCCTACTGTATGGCTGTGGATACCAATATGCTATTGGGGCTTAATCGCCTTGGTCTACGTCGGAACGGGTTTAGCCCAGAGCGTCGCCGTGCTATCCTCAATGCCTATAAGGTGGTTTACCTTTCCAATCGCAATCGTAGCCAAGCGCTCGAATTTCTTAGTACCACTCCCGAATTTAGCAATAATCCTGACATTCAACTATTCTGCGAGTTCATTAAATCCAGTCGTCGTGGTATTTGCAAGCATTACGAGCGCGGCACAAGTTGTATTGAAGATGATTAAGATTCTGAAAATTATATTGAAGGTATAACTTTCAGAATCTTAAATTTTAAAATTGCCTTACCGCGCTGCTCGTCATGGGAATTATTACTAAACGTTCATCTAAAAAAGTTCGGGCTAATGAAATCCTCATTCGTCTCAAGCAGCTATATCCCAATGCAACCTGTTCACTAGATTACGAAACCCCTGTGCAGCTTTTGGTGGCGGTAATTTTGTCGGCACAATGCACCGATGAGCGCGTGAATATGGTCACTCCTAAATTGTTTGCGCGATTCCCCGATGCGATCGCCTTGGCAAATGCCAATCTTGATGAACTCATGGAATTAGTGCATTCCACAGGTTTTTATCGCAACAAAGCCAAGAATATTCGTGGTGCTTGCGAAATGATCGTTCAAGATTTTGATGGTCAAGTCCCTAATACGATGGAAAAGCTTTTAAAACTACCAGGCGTTGCTCGCAAAACCGCCAATGTGGTTTTAGCCCATGCTTATGGAATTAATGCAGGTGTTACCGTTGACACTCATGTTAAGCGCTTAACAAAAAAATTGGGGCTAACTAAATTTGATGAACCTCTCAAGGTAGAGCGAGATCTGATGTCGCTATTGCCCCAAAGGGATTGGGAAAATTGGTCGATTAGAATTATTTACCACGGTCGTGCGGTCTGTAATGCGCGTAAGCCCGCCTGCGATCGCTGTGAATTAGCTGATTTATGTCCATCGGCATCTGTGACCTAAGCAAGTATCTTTGCCACTTTCTTAGGTTGGTGGTTGTGAAGTTTTCTAAAGATACTCACGCTTTATGCTGTGACATCAGCGCTTATTCCCTAAAATGAAGACAAAATTCTACCTGCAATCTTTACTTAATAAAGACTTATGACAGATTTTGTAAAGCCTTTCAAAAATGATCCCCAACTAGGGAATTTATCAACTCCTATCAGCGATTCAGCAGTTGTGAGAGCTTTTATCGGCAATCTTCCTGCTTATCGCAAAGGCTTGTCAGCTAGCCGTCGTGGTTTGGAAGTTGGCTTAGCTCATGGCTATTTCATCTATGGACCTTTTGCCTATTTTGGTCCACTTAGAGACACTGAGTTAGGTGGTCTAGCTGGTTTGTTTGCTGCCGCAGCTCTAGTTTTAATCTTGAGCATTGGCTTGTCCTTGCATGGTCAAAGCGTAACCACACTTCAGTCTAGCTCTGCTGTTGATGCTCCTGCTGATTTGGGTACACCTGCTGGTTGGAGTGAATTTGCTAGCAGTTTCTTGGTTGGTGGTGCTGGTAGTGTTGCCTTTGCTTACTTCCTCAACTACCTAGAGCCATTCCAAAAGTTTATTCCTTTAATTTGGTCTTAATCTGTCTGAGGTGTTGTTAACTGCATCACTAAGATTAATTTCACGCCAAATTAATTTCTAAAATAACTCATATTTACTCAAGGAACCTCATAACCATGACTGGATACTACGCTCACTTCTATATCTCTTACATCTTCGTCCCCCTCTTTGGTGTAATTTTGCCGATCGCTGCGATGGGCTTACTCTTCAACTACGTTGAAAATTAACGAATCTTTAGTGTTATTTTTCTAAACTGTCCTTTGTAATTTATTCTTTCATTTTTGCTAAGGCGATCAATTTACAGCCAAAAGAGAGCTAGTACTGAGTACTAGCTCTCTTTTTATTAATTTATTTTTATTAATTTATTAGTGTCTCGATGAAGTCAAGATACCAAAAATTTGAATTTGCTTCTTTTTTAAATCGTAGAAACATTAAGATAGGGACATCCCTCCTGCGTCTTAATATTTTTATATATGTCATATCTACGCTTGGCAATTACGACCATTTTCGCGATCGCCTGTTTGCTGGTTTCTCCGATGAATGCCCAATCAGAAACACTCTCCTTTAGCCATGCTCAGTTAAAAGGCAGAGATTTTTCGGGGAGGGTATTAGCAGGTTCAGGCTTTGCTAATGCCAATATGGAGGGAGCAAATTTTGAAAATGCGGATTTACGTGGATCTGTATTTAGTGCCTCGATTTTACGCAATGCCAATTTACGAGGGGCAGATTTTTCAGGAGGATTACTAGATCAAGCGGATTTTGCAAAAGCTGATCTGAGTAATGCGGTGCTAGTAGGAACGATTCTATTACGCAGCACCTTTGATTTTGTGAACATTGATGGAGCAGACTTTACCGATGCAATTATTGATGGTGGACAGCGCAAGTGGTTATGCACTAAAGCAAAGGGTATCAATTCTAAAACTGGAATTAGCACTAGAGAATCTCTAGAATGTGACTAACCCACTGACAGCATGGCTTCACCATGCTGTCAAATTTATCGACGCAGTATAGCTATAGTCACCTGTATCAGAACAAATCAAAACCCAAATAGTGTAAGACGGCGCGAAGCGCCGTCTTACACTATTTGGGTTTTATGGCTTAATAAGAATGGCGACAGCTATAATTACTGAGCGATCGCCTAAAATCTAAGATTTCGGGAAACCGTCTAGATTTGACCCATGACTACATAACGCATACACCTTAAACTATCCTAGTAAACTGACAGTATCGATATTGCCAATCAAGTTTGTCTTGGTTGAACATATTGAAATCTGGTGTAGATTGAGGCATTGCGCGAGGGTATTTGTATGGTGTTTAACTGGTTTCGGCGAAAGTTTGATGATGACAAAGATGCACAAAATCAACCTTTAGAGCCAGCCCAAACAGAAGAAAAAGCGCCAGAAGTTGCAACCGTAGAATCTAGCCCTGCCACTTCCCCCGCATCCCAAGATTTACTCAATTGGGCAAAGGCTGCCTATGCCAATGTGCAACAACAGGCAGAAGTTGCTGAGAATAAAGCCCCTGAAGCTATTGAATCAGAAACTGCTGAGCCAGAGGAACAGGCTAAGGAACCAGAGATTGCTGAAGCTATACCAGAAAATATCGCGCTAGAAGCTAAGTCCGAAGAGCAGTTTGCTGATCCAGAAATTACTCAACATGAAGTCGCTAAAGCAGTTGAACCAGAAAGTCCTGAGTCTGAAATTCTTGAGCCTGAAGCAAAGGTTGAAGAGCTTGAAATTGTCGAAACTCCATCAGAAAGCCCTGAGCCATCTTTAGAAATAGCACCCGAAGCAGAATCAATACCTGAAGCTTCTACTCCTGTCCCATCCAATTCCACTATTACCCAAGAAATCACCACAGAATCTGAATCTGTACCTTTTTGGATGCAGTCTGAAAGCGATCGCCTTGCGCGGATCGCTGCTCTTGAAGCCACGGCAATCATTGAGCCAGAGCCAGAAGTCAAACCCGAAATTAAGGTCAGACGTAAACCCACCATCGAATTTGATGAGAATTTCATTTGGTCAGCCGAAGTACTTGCCTCTCAAGGTCGCCGACCTGAAGAAATCTCTGTCGAAGAAATTACATGGCTCAATCGTCTGCGTCAAGGTTTAGATAAGACTCGTCTATCACTGGTCAATCAACTAAAAGCGATCGTTGGCCAAGGTCCCCTCAGTGCTGATTCCGTTGATGATATTGAGGCGTTGCTTCTGCAAGCAGATGTGGGTGTTAAGGCAACCGATCAAATCATCTCAAAGCTGCAAGACAAACTGCGGCAGGAAGTATTGCCCCCCGAAGAAGCGATCGCCTATCTCAAACAAATTTTGCGCGATATGCTTGATGTCACTGCACAGACTGGTGCATCCAATAAAGGCGATGCAATCCCCATGTTAATCCCTGAAAAAAATCAACTTAATATTTGGTTGATTACGGGCGTAAATGGTGCAGGGAAAACCACAACCATCGGCAAGCTCTCCCATCTCAGTGTCAAGTCTGGTTACAAAACCCTGATCGCTGCCGCCGATACTTTCCGTGCTGCTGCCGTCGAGCAGGTCAAGAGTTGGGGAAAGCAATCGAATGTTGACGTAATTTCCAATCCTGCTCAAAATGCTGATCCTGCTGCCGTCGTCTTTGATGCGATTAGTGCTGCTCAAGCTAGAGGTACGGAATTATTACTTGTCGATACCGCAGGGCGATTACAAAACAAGAAAAACTTGATGGAAGAACTCAGCAAAATTCGTCGCATTGTCGATAAAAAATCTGCTGAGGCAAAAATTGAATCTTTGCTAGTCCTAGACTCTACCCTCGGTCAAAATGGACTTAAACAAGCCGAGGTCTTCGCCCAATCAGCAGGAATCACTGGCGTGATTCTCACAAAACTTGATGGTACTGCTAAGGGTGGTGTGGCGATCGCCGTAGTCCAACAGCTTGGTTTACCAATTCGTTTTATTGGTGCAGGTGAGGGAATTGAAGATTTGCGCCCATTTTCAAGTTACGAATTTGTTGAGGCTTTATTAAGTAATTAATTTTTAAAAATCGAGTTCTGCTTAGCGCTACTTGATTTTTAAAAATTAGTCGTATTTTTTGCTCAACTAAGGCTAAACTGTTTGACTAAATTAGCTTTTCTAATTCGCATCCTTATAGCCACCTAGCGTTGCCGCATTGGTATGTCTCTATCATTGCCACCTAGAAATAGATCCATCCCACCTCAGCCAGATTTAGACAATGCGTCTGTAATGGTGATGAAGGATCTCAAAGATCTGCTCAGACGAATGAGTCAGGATCAAAATAAAATCCATGAGCTACTTAGCTTTTTGGGTTACGCTCTCCGCAGCTTTAGTAATCTCAATCAATTTCTAGAATTAATTCCCCTTATTGCCAGTCGTGTAACTGACTCTGATGGCGGAGCACTTATTTTGTTTAAAGCAAGCGGGCAAATGAGTCTAGAGTCCTTGCATTGTCCAGAGCGCAATCAAGGTGGCATGAAAGCGCAACAGGTACGCATGGCGATCGAGCGAGCAATTCAACAGGTTTTAACAGGTAGTCCTACCGCCCTCGATGAAATGGTTAGTCGCTATTTGGGAGCAGATGTACATTTATTTGGCACATCGGTATTAGTCAAAAACTCGGTACGTGGTCGTCTTTATATATTTAGTCGCAAGCCTGATTATGTCTGGACGGATAACAAACGGACTCTGATGCGCCTTGTTGCCGATCAAACTTCTGTAGGATTAGAAAACCATGAACTCACAACCGAGTTAATTAAAAAAGAGCGTCAAGATAGGGAGATGGAGATTGGCGCAGAAATTCAGCGACAACTCTTACCACGCAATTGTCCTAAAATCCAAGGCATTGAGATCGCCGCACGATGTTCGCCCGCTAGTCGTGTTGGGGGAGACTATTACGACTTTATCCCGATGCAAAAGGGCGATCGCTGGAGTTTTGTAGTCGGTGATGTCATGGGCAAGGGTGTCCCCGCAGGGCTAATCATGACTATGACAAGAGGAATGTTACGTGCCGAAGTATTAAATAATCACTCTCCCAGCAAAATTTTGGAACATCTCAATGAAGTGATGTATGAGGATCTCGAAAAATCCCATCGCTTCGTGACCATGTTTTATTCAGAGTACGAACCCGCAACGCAGATGCTCTCCTTCAGTAATGCCGCCCATACGCCTGCATTACATTGGCGCTCGAAAACTCGGAGTGTCCATGCCCTTGATACGATGGGTGCTCTAATTGGGCTTGAAGCAGGGTCTAAATATGAAGAACGGAGTACTCATCTCAATGCTGGTGATGTAGTTATTTATTACACCGATGGCTTCACCGAAGCCGCAAGCCCTGAAGGCGATCGCTTTGACGAAGAAAATCTCCGCAAGGCGCTAGACTGGGCTTGCCAGAATTGTTTCCCTCTTTCTGAGGATGTCACACGCCCTCAGATGATTCTTGACTACATCTTCCAAGAAGTGCAAAACTTTATCGGAGAAGGGCATACTCACACAGATGATATGACCCTATTAGTTTTGCATATCAAAGACAAGGTTACCGTAAATTAAATTAATCCCCAAATATTATGCTTGACTTGGCTCAACATCTAGTGACAAACACTGACCTATCAGTGATTACCCCCTCTTCAATAAATTTGATGGATCTACATTCATTGATCAATATGGATTTGATAGCCCAACAGTTTAGGCAAGATGTCTTAGGGGACATCGGTAAAGGTTGGGATGGTTTTGTGAAATCTGGTCAGATTTGGGCACTTTTGATTGGTACTGTAATTGGCTACCTATTTAGAAGTATTACTTACTCATAAAGGTATGAGGGTAGTCATGCAATGTAATTGTGTTGCATGACTACCCTCTTAGAACCCTTATAGAATATGTATAGAATATGTAAAAAAAGCCACTAGTTACTAAATAACTAGTGGCTTTTATCTGTAAGAATGGCGGGGGACGGATTTGAACCATCGACCTTCGGGTTATGAGCCCGACGAGCTACCAGGCTGCTCTACCCCGCGACGTTTTCGCTTAGCAAGTATAACATAATTTTAGCCAAATGCAAGCAAATTTTGAAAATCATTTGAATTTGTAGAAGTGCCCCTCCGCAACGCCGTCTTACCTCAGTTGTTTGACCCGGTAAAACCAGGTGGAGCCGAAGCGCTGCGCCTAACTTAAAGTTCCCAGATGCAAGTCTGGTTTACTGTAGCGAAGACTGCGAGGACTCCTTAAAAACGATTATCGATCAAGACACATTATCGGTAGTCACGCACGCCACAGAGGAGCTTATTAAAAGTATACATTACTAAGTAGTGAGAAAGTAGTGAGAGCGATTACTAACTCTACTTAATGTTGTTGGCTAGCCAATAGACTAAAGGTGCGATCGCTAAAGCAGGTAAAAAAGAAGCAACACGAACTTTAGCTAGCTCTAATAAATTTAATCCGAGTCCCAACAGCATCAAGCCGCCAACGCCTGTAATGATCAGTACTGGTTGAGCATTGGCAGGATCGGGTAAGCTTTGGGCTAAGCTGCCCGCAAGAACTGACATGATGCCTTGATACAATCCCACAGGCAAAGCGGAAAAACCAACACCTATTCCATAGGTGCTGGCAAATACGATTGAAATAAACCCATCAAGGGCTGATTTTAAGGCTAGCAAGTTGTTATCACCAATAAGTCCATTATTAAGACTGCCAATGATTGCCATTGGTCCGATACAAAACAATAAACTCGCCGCTACAAATCCTTCAGTAAATTTTCCCTTACCCTTAAATTTTGCTTTTAACCAATCGCCAATATTTTCTAAATGCTTCTCAATCTGGATGAGTTCGCCGATCACGCCCCCAATGACTAAGGCAATCAGTGACAGGATTACGCCATCTAAAGCCCCAGCTTTAACTTTGAGTAAGCTATTTGCCATGTTGATGCTGACAAACATTGTGATTAACCCGATCGCCTGTTTGAGAATTGGTAAAACTTGAGCTAGAAATCGCCCATGTAAGATCAGTCCTAAACTTGTGCCACAGGCGATCGCAAATATATTAATCCAAGTACCACTAGTCTTTGTCCAAAAATCTAGCATTTTCTATTGCGGCTCGGCATTTCAATTTCAATATTATGAATCAGATAGGTATTAGATTGCTTGTGGTGTAGAGAAGCCGTACTACAAATTTTTATAAGTAAAAACTAATGCTTTAAATAGCTCAAAACCTATGATTTAAGTATATTTACTAGTGATCCCCATATAGGCATTTTAGACTTTTAATATTCCTGTAAACCTTTGCAACTTTTTAATCAGTGTATGAGGGTTAGTAAATATAGTAAAGAGAATTAGTTTATTTGATCGTGTTGCGATCACCCAATTTTAGATATCAGTCAGGGCTTTGCCCTCTAACCAATTCAGGGCATAGCCTTTTTAACAAATTAGGGATTTAGCCCAATAGGAGAGCAAAACATGGCTCTAGAGCCTTGCACAGAAGTTCCTGCCACCAATATTGATAAGACCACCGATCTCTCTGTACTCAAAGAACGTGGACAGAGGGAGGTTTTTTGTGGCTTGACGGGAATCGTCTGGCTACATCGCAAAATGCAGGATGCGTTTTTTCTGGTGGTAGGCTCACGTACCTGCGCCCATTTGATTCAATCTGCGGCTGGAGTAATGATTTTTGCCGAGCCGCGATTTGGTACAGCGATACTTAACGAAAGGGATCTGGCTGGACTGGCTGATGCCAATGAAGAGCTAGATCGTGTTGTTGATCAACTATTAGAGCGCCGTCCTGATATTGGTACTCTCTTTTTAGTCGGATCTTGTCCCTCCGAGGTGATCAAGCTAGATCTTGGCAAGGCAGCCGAACGCTTGAATCAAAGATTCTTTCCTAAGGTGAGAATTCTCAATTATTCAGGTAGCGGCATCGAAACTACATTCACTCAGGGAGAAGATGCTTGTCTGGGATCAATGGTTCCCGTACTGCCGCGTAGTCAAGATGAACCAAGCTTGATGGTGGTAGGTAGCCTTGCGGATGTAGTGGAAGATCAATTTCAAAGAATATTTGACAAGCTAGGGATTGGACCTGTTTATTTCTTCCCACCCCGCCGTGCAGCCAAATTACCGCCTATTGGTAAAGGGACAAAATTACTATTGGCTCAGCCTTTTCTTAGTGATACTGTGCGATCGCTCATATCACGTGGGGCAACTTTACTATCATCACCCTATCCTTTTGGCATTGAAGGTACTACTGCATGGCTAAAAACAGCAGCCGATGCGTGGGGGGTCGATCAGCAAAAATTTGAAGAAGCGATCGCCCCATCAGTCAATCGTGCCAAGATTGCCCTAGAGCGCTATCGTCAATCACTAACAGGTCGTAAAGCCTTTCTCTTCCCCGATTCACAACTAGAAATTCCTCTAGCGCGTTTCCTATCAAGAGAATGTGGCATGGATCTGGTCGAAGTCGGCACACCATATATTGATCGCCTGTTGATGGATAGTGAAATTAATCTATTACCAATTGGTACGGCTCTTTCGGAAGGTCAGGACGTGGAAAAACAGCTAGATCGCTGTCGCGCTACCCGCCCTGATATTACGGTCTGCGGTCTAGGACTCGCGAACCCCCTCGAAGCTGAAGGCATGGCAACAAAGTGGTCAATTGAATTAGTCTTTTCCCCAATTCACGGTTATGACCAAGCTGCTGATTTAGCAGAGTTATTTGCACGACCACTTGAGAGACGCAGAAGATTAACAGTTTAAGTAGGGTGCTTCGCTCTCTGCTTAAACATATTTTTTATTGATATAACCTATGGAACTAACCCTCTGGACTTACGAAGGTCCTCCCCATGTGGGAGCGATGCGAATTGCAACTGGTATGGAAGGAGTACATTATGTACTTCATGCGCCGCAGGGCGATACCTATGCCGATCTGCTATTTACGATGATCGAACGACGCGATCGCCGTCCACCAGTTACCTATACCACTTTCCAAGCTCGCGATCTTGGTGGTGACACTGCCGAGATGGTCAAGACCTCGGTACGCGATGCATACGAGCGCTTTCTGCCGCAGGTCATGCTCGTTGGTGAAAGTTGCACAGCCGAACTGATTCAAGATCAACCAGGTTCGCTAGCGAAGGGGATGAAGTTACCAATTCCCATTGTTAGCTTGGAATTGCCAGCTTATTCCAAAAAAGAAAATTGGGGTGCAAGTGAAACCCTCTATCACCTAGTTCGCACTTTACTTTTACCCCTTGTGCCACCGCCGAATACGCATAAACCTAAACGTGAAGCCCATATTCGCCCGAAAGCAAATATCATCGGTCCTACGGCTCTAGGTTTTCGGTGTCGCGATGATATTCGGGAGGTAATTAAGTTATTGGCGGAAATCGGTGTTGATGTAAATGTAGTTGCACCAATGGGCGCAACTCCCGATGACTTATTAAGGATTCCTGATGCCGATTTTAATATTTGTCTCTATCCTGAAATTGCGCTTACTACTTGCAATTGGCTCCATCGCAGTTTCGGACAGCCTACAATTAAGACTGTACCGATTGGCGTAGGTGCAACCCGTGACTTTATTGCTGAAATTGGTAAGGTTGCGGAGATTGATGTCAGTGAAGCGCTGAAGCGATCGCAGTCTGACACATTGGGCAATTGGGATGTATCGCGCCTATCGTCAGCCAATAATCCTAATGCTTCACGATTGCCTTGGTACTCGAGATCGGTGGATTCCACTTATTTAACTGGTAAGCGGGTATTCATTTTTGGTGATGCGACCCATGCCCTCGCCGCCGCAAGAATTGCCACCGAGGAGTTAGGATTTACCCTCGTAGGCATTGGCACATATAGCCGTGAATTTGCACGTGAAGTGCGTGAAGTTGCTAAAAAGCATGGACTTGAAGCCGTGATTAGTGATGACTATTTAGCTGTGGAAGCCAAGGTTGCGGAAGCGGCTCCAGAACTAGTGCTGGGTACTCAAATGGAACGCCATATTGCCAAACGTTTGGGTATCCCTTGTGCGGTAATTTCTGCGCCAATCCATGTACAAGACGTTCCCGCCCGTTACTCACCGCAAATGGGTTGGGAAGGTGCGAATGTCATTTTTGATAGCTGGGTACATCCTCTGATGATGGGGCTTGAGGAGCATTTAATTGGCATGTTCCGTGAAGACTTTGAGTTTGCGGAAGGTCATATGAGCCATCTGCATACTGCCCCATCTCAGGATGCACGACGCGAATCATTAGTGACATCACAGGTGATCGCCACAACAGGTAGCTCTAACCAAGCTGTCCTCGCACCTGTTGATCAAGCCGTTGTCCAAGCGGTTGATGGCATTACTTGGAGTGCGGATGGTGAAGCTGAGTTAAAGAAGATTCCCTTCTTTGTCCGCGGCAAAATCAAGCGCAATACTGAGAAGTTTGCGAGCGATCGCGGCATCAGCACGATCACTCTCGAAACTCTCTATGAAGCAAAAGCAGCGATCGGCAAATAACTTCATTGAGGCGCATAGCGCCTCAATGAATAAAAAATTATTTTTACATTAGGAGTTTATTTTGGTAGTTGCAAACGTTCGTCCCCCCGTTGTGAATAAAGGCGAAGATGGCGAAGGCAGTCTTCAAGTACATCAAGACCCATCGATGGTGATTGAAGGAGCCTTAGTCATTGCTGTCTATGGCAAAGGCGGCATTGGTAAATCCACCACTTCTTCTAATCTATCGGCAGCATTCTCCCATCTTGGTAAGCGTGTATTACAAATTGGTTGCGATCCTAAACATGACAGCACCTTCACTCTCACTAAGAGAATGGTTCCTACAGTTATCGACATTCTTGAAACCGTTGACTTCCATTCTGAAGAATTACAAACTGATGACTTCATGTTTGAAGGTTATAACGGTGTGATGTGTATCGAGGCAGGTGGTCCTCCCGCAGGAACGGGCTGTGGAGGATATGTCACAGGTCAAACCGTAAAGCTACTCAAAGAACATCATTTGCTTGAAGATACTGATGTGGTCATTTTTGATGTATTAGGTGATGTGGTCTGTGGAGGATTTGCTGCACCATTACAACATGCCCATTATTGCTTGATCGTGACTGCAAATGACTTTGACTCAATTTTCGCGATGAATCGGATTGTGGCGGCAATTCAATCGAAAGCGAAGAACTATCGTGTGCGTCTTGGCGGTATCATTGCTAACCGTAGTGAAGGAACCGATCAGATTGATAAGTTTAACGAGCGTGTAGGATTGAAGACTCTGGCACATTTCCGAACTGTTGATGCAATCCGTCGCAGTCGTTTGAAAAAATGTACTGTATTTGAAATGGACCCCGAACCAGAGGTTTTAGCTGTGCAGCAAGAATATCTCAATCTTGCTAAGACGATGTTAGAAAGTGCTGAACCTCTCTACGCTCAACCCCTCAAGGATCGTGATATTTTCGACCTCCTTGGTTTTGACTAATCACTGATGTTACGTGGAACAAATATCACCCTCACCCCCCTGCCCCCTCTCCCATCAAGGGAGAGGGGGAGCTAGACTAATTTCTTGTTCCCCTCTCCCTTAATGGGAGAGGAGCTAGGGGTGAGGGTCTTAGAAACTTCCACGTAACATCAGTAATCATCAACAAAGCCCTCGCTGAGCGAGGGCTTTGTTGGGAGAGGATTTTAGAAAATGGGAAACGCTATATTTAGACCATTAATTGATACTTGACCTGAGCTAACCGATACAGTGGTCTCCAAACTAAGCGATTGGTGGTGACAACTAGTAATGACATCACAATCGTTGAAGCCAGTAGTAAGGGAAAATCTCCAATATCTGAAGCTTGAGTAATTGTTGAGCCTAAGCCTGTTGCAGTCATCAATTTTCCCTGAAATTTAATATATTCACCTGCAATACTAGCGTTCCATGCGCCACCAACTGCGGTAATAATACCTGTGACAAGATAGGGGAAAATCCCAGGTAAAATCAAAGTACGCCAGCGCTCTAGGGAAGAGAGTTTATAAACCCTTGCTGCTTCAAAAAGCTCTGATGGAATTGCTTGTGCGCCTGCAATTACATTAAAGAGAATGTACCACATACTCCCTAAGGTCATCAGAATTACTGCGCCAATATCTAATCCGCCACCGATATTGGCTAAACCTAACAATAGAATTGGGAAGAGCGCAGTAGCTGGCACAGAAGCCGCAATTTGTACTATTGGCTGTAGAATTTGAGCTAACTTTGGATGCCGTCCAATTGTGACACCAATGGGAACAGTAATTAGCAATGACAAAATCAGAACAGCTAAAACTCTTAGCGAAGTATATAGTGAGCCAATTATTACCTTTTGCCAAGAAGCTAAAGGCATCTGACTTAGTAATAAAGCGGCTTTAATAGTTCCACCTAAAACAATGAATCCGACCAAACCAATGAGTATCCAGTTTAGCCAATTAATCCATTTAGAGACTTTATGTTGATTTTCAAGAGAATCTTGAGGTTTGCTGCTAAATCCTCGGTTAACTGCTTCGGCTAATGGTGTAAATAGGCGATCGCTAATAATCCGCATAGTTGGCGATCGCCTTAAAAAGTCTAATACCCGTGATTCGGGTACTTGAGTGGCTTCAACCGTTTCATGTTTAAATTTCTCAGCCCAAGCAATCAGTGGTCGCCAAATTAAATAATCAATAATCGTAATAATCCCAATTAAAACAATGATTCCACAGAGAATGGCGATATTATCTCCTTTATCGGCGGCGGCTTTCAGAAATGAGCCCAGCCCTGGTAATGTAAAATTGTGATTAGAAAGGGTAAAGGATTCAGTTTGCATCAAAAAGAACCATCCTCCAGCTACAGACATCACGCTATTCCAAACTAAACCGACGACCCCCGATGGCAGTTCTAACGTCCAAAATCTTTGCCAAGAGCTAAGGCGATATACTTGACTAGCTTCAACTAACTCATTAGGAATGCTACTTAAAGATTGATAAAAACTAAAAGTCATATTCCAAGTCATACCCGTAAAGATTAGCAAAATTGAAGCTAATTCAATGCCCAAACGCTGTCCAGGGAACAAGCCTACTAAAGCTAATACCACTGCAGGTAAAAATGAGAGCACGGGAATTGATTGTAAAATATCTAATAAAGGAATGAGCACCTTTGCCCAAGTAGCAGAACGATAAGCAATGTAAGAATAGGTAAGGCTAAATAGAAGCGATAATGCATAGGCAGCGAGCATTCGGACTAAGGTCTGCAAAGCATAATTAGGTAATAAGCTCAAGGATAGATTAATAACATATTCACTGTCATAGGTCCCCGTGAATTTACTTGCAGTCTGCACGATGATGAAAATCAGGGAAATGATCGCTAAAGGCAATAACACATCGCCAATACTCCATCTGGTGCGAAACTCTGACTTAGGATCGATAGTGGGCTGAAACATAAGTAATCCAAACTAAACCTTAGAATAAAAATATTTATAGGCAAAAGATGCAGGTGATTCTTTGAAAGCATTCAAAGGCAGATATCTTAGAGAAATACAGCTTATTGAGGCTTTGAGTAGTACAGAATTTTGAAAGTGGTGCAGGTGAAAAGCGACACTTTCAAAAATATTTCTGGGTTTTAAGTAAGCGCAAAGTGCTGTATCTAAAGCTGTATCTAAATATAAGGAAACTAAGGGTGATCATCTTCAACCTGAGGGTCGCTCTCATCAGTAAAAATGGAAATCGAGGAATCACGATAGTTCAATAATTCAACTGTACTATCTTCAAGAAAGATTTCTCCTGAAGGTTCATCGTAACTAAATAGTTCAGCGTATCGACCCCAATCCATAGCAGTCCTGAGTTGTCGTTGTGCCTCTTTGCTAGTGAAATAATTCTCTAAAATATCCAGAACTAGTTCCTCAGAAATGCGATGATTGCGTTTAGCTAATAGAAGCTGACAAATTTGTTGGACTAAGCGAATGTTTTGTTGCAACAAATCGCGAATAATTGCTTTGCGTTCATCAATATTACTGTTGATGAACTTCTCACCATTCGTTGAGAGTTGAATATCCCCCTCTGTAATCGCGACTAGTTCCATTAATTTACTCGCATCAACAATTGGCAATAAATCATCAACTTCTAATAACAATTCTTGGGCAATGCGATAAATATCCTTTTCTTGACGACCTTCTAGTAGTTCTAATAAACCAGCCACTGAACCAATTCGTACATGGGGTAAAGATTGATATTTCGGTTGAGAATGTGGTTTGGTTTCGGTGATAGAAGTGGTGGGGGTTGGTTGGCTAGAAATATCGGGCAGATCGGGATTAGTGAGGATTTTATAAACTTGGTCAACTAAAGCTTGGAATTCAGAACTCTTACGATCGCGGTAATGGGATAACATGATTGGCAAATCAGCCCGAATCCGTCCAGGGTTGCGACCTAAGACAATCACGCGATCGGCTAATGTCACCGCTTCTTCGATCCCGTGAGTTACGATTAAAATCGATTTAGTAGGAATTCTTTTTTCCAGCCATAGGTCAAGTAATTCAAAGCGCAAGTTCTCCGCCGTCAGTACATCTAAAGCCGAAAATGGTTCATCCATGCACAGTAGCTCAGGTTCAACCGCCAAGGCTCTTGCAAACCCAACACGTTGTCGCATCCCGCCTGAAAGTTCTTTTGGATAGGCATTTTCAAAGCCATCTAAGCCAATGATATCGATCATACGGAGTGCTTTTTGCAACCTTGTGTCTTTGGGCTCTCCCTTTGCTTTCAATCCTAGTTCCACATTTTCGAGAACTGTGAGCCAAGGATAAAGTGCAAAATTTTGAAAGACGATCGCCACTCCAGGATTTAAACCTACTAAAGGACGATTGTAATACAATACCCTGCCATGAGAAGGTGGAATCAAACCTGCAATCATACGCATAATTGTTGACTTACCAGATCCTGAAGGACCCAACAATGCAATAATTTCACCTACTTGCAACTGACAATTAATATTTTCAATGATTGAGATCGTCTGTCCATTTGGTTGTAGGTAAGACTTCCCAATATTCTCTAAAGCAATAAAACTGGCTTTTGCGGCGTTTTGAAACATAATGTTATCTGTGCAGGTATTGTGAGCTACAGAGATAGGGAAGTTTTCGCTACCCAACCCAATACATTATCAGCTAAGAGTGCCCAGAATTTGTACTACACCAAGGAGTATGGAGAAATTCTAGAAAGTGCAGTTGTACCGCACCATAAAAATCACTTCTGTAGTAAAGCTAAACTTCGTAGAAGAAGGTTAAGTTTTAAATCGATCTGAAGGCTAGAATAATAAGTAATTTGGTTTAACTGCATTGACCATTTACTTTTAGTTACTTTTAGTCCACTGATATCTTTAGACCTTAATGTCCTACTCTCTTGTCCCTGTCCCTCTTGGCTCCTTGCAAATTAATGAACTGATCTACACTGATGATTCAATAGGGACAAGTTCCACTAAACCAGTTACTTTCTCTTTAATTATTCCTACCTATAATGAGAGTAAAAATTTAGAGAAGTTAGTCGAAGTTCTTAGTCAGATTTTAAATAGCTATTGGAAAGGAGACTATGAGCTAATTATTGTTGATGATGATAGTCCAGATCGGACGTGGCAAGTGGGATTGGAATTGATGCCGCACTATCCTCAGTTGCGAGTGATGCGTCGGCAGCAGGAAAAGGGTTTGTCAACAGCCGTAATTCGGGGCTGGCAGGCTTCTCAGGGCGAAATCTTGGGTGTAATCGATGGCGATTTACAACATCCACCTGAAACCCTGATTAATATGCTCAATGAGATGCAAAATGGAGTGGATTTAGTAGTTGCTAGTCGTCATATCGAAGGTGGTGGAGTTAGTGATTGGGGCTTCATCCGTCGATTGCTCTCACGGGGAGCACAGATGCTGGGGTTAATCATTTTACCAAATGTGATTGGTCGGGTTTCTGATCCGATGAGTGGCTATTTTATGGTTAGGCGCAGTGCGATCGCCAATTGCTTGATGAATCCATTGGGATACAAAATTTTGATTGAAGTTTTAGGACGCGGCAGTGTTGGTAAAGTTGCAGAAGTTGGTTATGTATTTCAGGAACGCAAAGAGGGGGAGAGCAAAGTTACTTGGAGGCAGTATGTAGATTACATTATGCATTTATTAAGGCTGCGATCAAGGGGCAGAATTAGTCGAATCCGCGAAAGGCTGAGAGTTCCCATTAATCGTTTTTTGAAATTTGGCATCGTTGGCTTTAGTGGAGTATTTGTAGATATGGCAATTTTATATTTGCTAAGCGATGCCTCAACGCTACATTGGGGATTGACACGCAGTAAAATCATTTCTTCAGAAGTGGCGGTAATTAATAATTTCTTATGGAATGATCTGTGGACATTTAGCGATATTTCCAGTCATCAAAAGGGATGGCAAAAGCGGATTAAGCGGTTTTTGAAATTCAATTTTATTTGCCTATTTGGAATGGGCTTGAATCTGATTATTCTGAATGTACTCTACAACTACGCACATATCAATCAATATATCGCTAATCTAATTGCGATCGCGATTGTCACTATATGGAACTTCTGGTTTAATCTGAAACTGAGTTGGCGAGTTACTCAAATAAAGTAAGGGATAAGTAGCTAGACATAAGTAAGCTAAATACCTAGAGTTTTGTTCCGCCCGCTACGCGGGCGGAACAAAACTCTAGTTTGGGTTTTAATTAAGTTGAGCTACTTATTCAAGAAGTTTTTGAAAAGTGTTACTTTATGACACTTTTTAAAGTTAGATCAAAGCAAGGTAAAGTGTTGCTATAAGTGCCATTTTATCAACTGAAGTTTAAGTTTTATGACTTTCTCCACAATAACTTTACCAACTTGGGTCACGCTATCACGTTTGATTGCAATTCCGATCATCTTTGGGCTATTCATCTGGCAAGATAGTGAACTCACTCGTCTTATTGCCCTCTGCATATTTCTGATTGCGGCGATTACAGATTGGTTAGATGGATATTTAGCAAGAAAACTTAATCAAATTACGGAATTGGGAAAATTTCTTGATCCCCTTGTAGATAAAGTCCTCACGATCGCTTTATTTCTCTTATTTATTGAACTGGGAGAAGTTCCTGCATGGGCTGTATTTATGATTGTTACCCGCGAGTTATTGATTACAGCGTGGCGTGGTGCTCCCAGCATGGGCAGTGACACAGACCCATCACCAATTATCGCTGCCAATTTTTGGGGAAAAGCAAAAACAGTGATGCAAATTGTGGCGATCGCTGTGTTATTAATCAAAATCCCCTATGCGATCGTCTTTTTCTGGATTGCAGTAGTACTCACGTTAATTTCTGGCATTCTCTATGTTGTGCCAACCTCAAAGAGCTAGTTATAATTGGTGAATTGTTTCTTACACTGAGTAAGAGAGTATTAGACTATAATCAAATATAGAGTTGCGGTTGGAGTAAGGTTCTCATGGCGACATCACAAACACTCAGCAAAGCGTTTGGTAATCTGTTAGGTGGACGCTTTCGAGTCGTACAGGCAGTCGCTGAAGATAACCATACGCAGACCTACTTAGTTGAAGATACGATTGCGGCAGAGATGCCCCGTTGGATTGCTAAAAGTTTCTGTCTCATCAATAAAACTAACTTACAATTGGATTGGGCGCGATCACTATTTCGGAGTGAAGTTCCTAAACTCCAGCAGCTAAGCGATCGCAGTAATGACTTTCCGAAAATTACTACCTATTTTGAGCAAGAGGAAGAATTTTATATCGTTGAAGAAGCTATTGATGGAACGCGACTCAGTGATGAACTAGTCAAAGGCAGACTATATAATGAGTCAGAAGTTATTAATTTTTTGCAGCAACTGCTCACAAGTCTGCATATTGCCCATAGTGCCAATATGGTACATGGCGATATTAATCCCCGCAATCTCATCCGCCGTAAACATGATGCGATCAGCAATCATCACTTTGTACTGACGAATTTTGCTGTTCTCAAAGGAATTTATGCAACGGCGGCGCAAAAGGGGGTGGTATTGGGAACGCCTAGCTATATGCCCTTTGAACAAGCACTTGGTCACTTTACACCTAGTTGTGATATCTATGCCCTCGGATTAACTGCTATTCAATTGCTTACAGGCTTGCACCCTAGTCAAATAGTACATCGTGAAGACCTCAATCTCTTAAATTGGCAAATGGGAGTGATGATTCGTCCTGAACTGGCGGAGATTCTAAATCGCATGGTCAAACGTCATCCTGAAGACCGCTATCAATCTGCTCAAGAGATTCTCTATGATCTGGATAATTTACCCCTAAGCCAAGATTTTCAAGAGTTTCAGATGCCCAAATTATTTTTTAGTGAAGGCTTTGGCGAAAACATGGGACGTTGGGCGATCGCACTTATCTGTCTCGCAGGTGTAGCTTGGGGCGTAGTCACTTTTCTAAATCTTCCCAAATTAGTAATAAATCCTAGCTCCACGCCTACGCTCACACCAACGGCTGTGCCACCTCAAGCATTAGCAACAAACTATCAGTTACGGCAAACCCTGAAGGGGCACAATGGCTGGGTCAGGGCAGTAGCTTTTTTCCCTAATGGATTTAGTTTTGCCAGTGGCAGTTATGATCGCACCTTACGGCTATGGAATGTTCGTGATAATCAGCCATTTGAGACTTTATCTAAACACTTTGGCTCAATTTCTGGCATTAATGCGATCGCGGTGCATCCTAATGGGAATACATTTGCTACAGCCTGCATTGATAAATCGGTCAAGTTATGGAACTTCCGTAGTGGACAACCGATTAATAATCTTGAAGGTCATGAGGGACAGGTTTACAGTGTAGCCTATAGTCCTAATGGTAAAACCTTAGTGAGTGCTAGTGCTGATAAAACCATTAAATTATGGAATTGGCGCAAAGCAGAAGTATGGCAGACCTTTGAAGGACATCAAGATAAAGTTGTTGCGGTGGTATTCCATCCCGATGGTAAGAAAATTGCGAGTGCAAGTTTTGATAGAACCATCAAAATTTGGGATGTCAATACTGGTAAAGAAATTCTTACGATTAACGGACATAGTGCGCCTATAAATGCGATCGCATTTAGTCCCAATGGCAATTTCCTCGCAAGTGGCAGTCAAGATCAAACCGTCAAAATTTGGGATGCCAACACGGGTAAGCTATTACAAACCCTCTCGGGGCATACGGGTAATGTATTGGCGGTTGCCATTAGTCGTGATGCCAATATGATAGCTTCGGGTGGTGCAGACAAAACTATTCGCCTATGGGATGTCAAAAAGGGGCAGTTGTTACAAATCCTCGATAATCATGAAGCGCAGATTCTCTCCCTAAGCTTTAGTCCTAAGGATCAAACTCTCGTTAGTGGTAGTGCTGATCGTACGGTCAAGGTCTGGCAACTATAACATTGCTCTACACTAGATATAGTTGAACTTACTCATCTTCTCAAAACTCAGTAAATTCGTTAACATTGAGTAAGTTCTATACTGTTTCAAGCCACAAATTACGATTCTTTTGATGATTTTGGTTATGATATCTGACATTCAGATATGAATTACAAAGCCTTAGCCTAGGTGATTTGTACACTTGATTTTAGATTATTTTATGAAATTAGCTGAATTTCTTTTACAGGGACGGCAATTACGCCAACAAGACCGCACATCAGCGATCGCTTATTTTGAGCAATGTCTTCAAAATATAGCTACTGATGCAAATTCTGTTGAGTATATGGACACAAAGGCAAGAGTTTTACTAGATTTGGCTTTAGAACTAATTGCTACGCAGCAAACTGATCAGATCCAGAGAGCAAAGGTGCTAGTCCAACAGTCAAGAGATATTTTAAATCAAAGCTTAGAAACCAGTAGAGAGCAAACAGCTTATTTACTATATGTTCGAGCAATTTTGGCAATGGAATTGGGGGATTTGCGAGATGTTTTGCCAACTTTGCAAGCTGCCTATGAAGCATATGGCAATAATAAGGAAGGACAAGCCTTAACCGATGATGCGATAGGTCACTACTACATCAAAATCAGTGATTATTCTTCAGCAATAGCTAGTTTTGAGAGATCACTGTCCATTCGCATTGAGTCTAATGATGAATCAGCGATCGGTAAAAGCTATGCTCATTTAGGGCAATTTTATTTGTTGTCTGGTGAACTTAACCAAGCCAATAGCCTTTTTCAAAATTCCCTCGATCTAGCTATTCATCAATCAGACAATTTTTTGCGATTGCAAGCCCTTAAGGGTTTAGTTAAGGTTAAAATTGCTGACTCTCAATGGCAAAATGCGATCACTTTAATTAAAGATACGATTACTTTACTTAAAGAGCCTGTAGATAGTGTCGAAATTGGCTATTTATATTGTGATCTCGCTGAAGCTTTGCTAGGCAATCGCCAGACTGAAGAAAGCCTGATCTGTATCAGGATCAATGTCTTACCAAGGTTTCGGGATCTTCAATATAGTAGAGGGCTTGCCGTTGCCAAGCATTTGCGAGGACGTATTTATGTACATCGCTTACTCGAAGGTTTAGACAGCTTGAATGAAGATGAGATCGAAACTGCCGAAGACTCTTTACTCGAAGCTTCGATGGCTTTTGAGCAATTTGGCATGATGTATGACTATGCAAAAACTCTGTATAACTTAGCTTGTCTCTACCAGTTATGCAGTAGTTCGTATTTGAAATATCAATACCAGAGTAAATCATTGCGATCGCTTGAATTATCTCTGAGTGTTCTCGAACAACTAGGACTAGGAAATAGTCAATTTGCCTCACAGGTTGAGGAGCTACTTAATCAAGCCATGCGAGGCAATTTTTAAAGGAAGAGTCGATGCTTTGCACCGCATTTTCTTTTAATTATGACTTACGCATTGGGTAGATGTGGTGCGGGCTTCGCCCGCACCACATCTACCTCAATCCTAAGAAATTCGTTCGGTTTGCGTAAGTCCTATTAATTAGAAAAATAATTAGAAAAAGTTAGCCGTAATTTTCATTACTGCCTTATGGGTAACGTTTGGCTCCAGCACAGTCAGGTATTCTTTAGTATTTAGAGAATTTCGTGTGGCGCTCCAAGGCTCTAGGCAATAGAATTCCTTGCCCTTGACTGTCCAAAATACAAGATAGGTATAAAAGTCGTCGTAATCAATTTCAATCTTGAGTTGACGATCGCGATCAACTACAGAAGTCGAACGCCGCAAGAGATTACCAAATACCGCATCAATCTCATCTTGGTCAAAATTAAACTTGCCATCAAACGCAAAGTTTTCTTTGGTGCGATTGTCTTCGTAGTTAGTTGCAGGAATATCTACTATAAGCTGATTTTTATCACCACAAAGGAAATAAGGATGGAATCCCGCAGAAAATGGCATGGGAATGGGAGAGAGATTCTGGTATGTTTGATGAATCTCTAAGGTATTACCGCGCAACTCGTAGGTAAAAGCTAAATGGAAATCAAAGGGATATACAAGCTTCGTTTGATCATTGCTATCTAGCTCAACGGTGAGACTTGCTTTCCCTTCATCATTTGAGTTTGTAGCTGTCCAAGGCAATTCACGGGCAAAACCATGTTGTTTAATTTTGTATTCCTTGCCATCAATATTGTAGGTCTCATTGGGCAAATTGCCACAGAGTGGAAACAAAATAGGATTGCCGCCTCTAACGCTCAAATTACTATGGGTGAAGCGCTCCGTATCCAGATAAAAAACTTCTTTCCCATTAATCTGCCAACTGGTAATTATGCCACCACGTTCTGGCACAACTTCTATATGAGAGTTGTTAATATTGTCAGATAGAGTATAGGTATGATATTGCTTTTGCTGAGAAGAAACTTTATACACAAATTTAGTCCTGTAATGTTTTGGATAATGTTTTGAGAATGTTTAAGAAATATTTAGGAAGCTTTTTTAGCGGCTTAAGTTAATTTTGGATATGTGTGCTATCGTCTCTTGATACGCAACCAACAGGATAAGCAGTGTGATAGGTGCGATCGCGCTTACCAAATAATTGATACCGACGATCACGAATCTGGATATAAGCCGCATCTCCCATTGCCTTTAGAGGAAACAGTGATCGATAGGCCGCAATTAAGGATGCTCCCATTGGTAATCTTCGCACAATTTCTTCTGCCGCTTCACTCCCCTGCCATCTGGACATAGAATTAGCGCTATCAAGGAGGATCATTCCCATTTCACAATCCTTTGGTGTGACATTAAGTATATTTAATTTCTCTTGGTCTTGCATAGGAATATAGCAAAATTGCCGACCACGATCATATTTCTCTAAAATGCTGACAAAATTAGCACAGAGATTGCAGTCACCATCATAAATTACCGTATAGGACATAATGTTTTAAGTTAGAACTTATTAGAACTTACAAGGACCTTTTTGGTTGTTAGGGCAAATCGTCTCCTCATCAGTTTTCGGTAATTTAGTTGGGTCAAAAGCCACATCAGTAAGATTAATACCTGTTAACTTAGCGCCCCTCAAGTTTGCGCCATTGATTTGACTGCCAGTTAAATTGGCTCCACGTAAATCTGTACCTGTTAGATCTGTGTAATTTAGCTTCGCATTAGAGAGATTAGCACGTTTGAGATTTGCGAAGCTCAAGTTTAAACCAGATAGGTCTTGTGAGGCAAGTTTACGCCCCTCACGTGGCTCATTAACAATTTGCCAAGCAAGAAGCACAGCAGCAGGAAACCTTGTTGCTTTTTCTGTCCCTTGAGCACCAATTCTGGAACCTTTTAAGTTAGCCCCTTCCATTTTGGCACTAGCAAAATTAGAACGGGTTAAGTCTGCCCCTGCGAGATCAACCAGATTCATTTGAGTGTTATTAAACTCTGCCCAGATGACACTGGCATTAATTAATCTAGCGCGATTTAAATTAGCATTAGAGAATTTCACCCCATCAAGATTTGCCTCTTGAAAATTTGCCCCAACAAGGCTAGCATCTTGCATTTCTGCCCCAGTGAGGATGGCTTTACTGAAATCAACATTATCTAGCTTAACTCCTTTAAAGTTAGCCTTGGTAAAGTCCTTACCACTAGCATCCTTGAAAATGCCCCAGCGTAAACCAGTATCAAAAATTGGGCGATTGAGCAAACTATAAAGTCCAAATGCTGCTGCGATCGCAAGTAAACCGATCGCAGGAATTTTGAGGTAGTTTTGCCATAAAGATTCTAGACTAATGCTAGGTATCCTTAGCTTGATCTGTTGTTTCGGCAATGCTGTCTGTAGTGCAGGGTGAGGTTCATGACCAGAGTCTACATTGTTAACTTCATTATCTTTAGTAAAGCGATTGAAATCAAAATGATCAAGATTTGCTGCCATGCGTGCTTGCGTAGCATCAAAACTGGTGACAGGTTTACGGCGATCGCGAGGGATTTCTTTAGTCTCTTTGATACCAGTCATTTCTGAACGTGGCAAATCAATAGGATTAACTCTATCGCTTGAGGGAACTTGCACGTTACTGATAGAAGTGATGTTATCTGATAAATCAATACTCTCTAGTAAACCTGACCAATCTGTATTATCGTTAAGAATCTCTAGTCCACGATAATTTAAATCTGGCAATTCAGTATCCTTGGGTTTAGGGATACCAGAAGCATTTCTATCTCTACTTAAAGAAGATTCTCCTACACTAGAGCTTTCACTGATTCCAGATCGAGGAGGAGACGGAAGAGGAGGACTTATGCTTGGTTTTGAATATGGTGAACCTGCTGGCGATCGCAATACACCAGAAATCACCGTATCCGCATCTAGCAACTCTGACCACTCATCATCAATTTGAAGTACAGGCTTACTATTTCTACTTTGCTCTGATGGTTGTTGATAACCAGCATTGGGAAAAGATGGAGAGGGAGATGTGGGCTGTGCTAGTGCAGAATTGCGTTTTGGTGGCAATGGTGGCAAAAATGGCGGTGGTGGTAGCGGTGGATTACTAGACGATTGGAAGGTTCCGTCTTGGTTAGCAGAAATCTGTGGCACAGGTGAAATCGCTGGAGAGGATGGTGTCGTGAGTCCAGTTGATTTAGCAGTAGATGCAAACCCAGAATCAAAATCATCCTCAGTTAGCTGTGCGTCTATAGTATCTACAATATCTAAATCAAAATCATCTAATAAAAAATTGTGATCGCTAGATTCTATATCAAAATTGTCAAGTGATGATAAGTTTTGCGGTGATGTGGAGAGATTGGTTCTGTTTGAAGTGAGTTTATCAATAGGACTTTCATCATCAGATGTATATCCATTAAGAGATTCATTGGCTAAGACTTCTTCGTAAAGATTTACTGCTAAATCATAATCATTGTTGAGAATTTCATTACTTAAAGCTTCTTCAAAGGGATCATTGGCTGGATTAGGTGGAATTGAGTTTGTGCTAACCGATAGAGGAGAATCTTCTATCTTTGATGTATCAGGAGGAGGAGAAACTGAGACTGGTCGATTAGGTGTCAAGGTTGTGGAGATACCAGTATTTACTCTGGTTGATGGCATTTCTGGAAATACATCTTCGTCAAAAGAAGCAAGATCAAAATTTTCATCAATCATATTATCGATATCTTGGAAATCGTCAACATTCTCAGCATAACTAGCAAAATCATCATCAAAATTGGAATCTGTAATTTGACCAGCAAAGGCTTCGCTAAGTTTTTCCGATTCTGGGGCTGGATCTAGAAATTCTTCAGATAATGCAACTGCTTGGAAATTTGGCGTTGACTGATTACTAATAGAGACACTAGATTGTTTCTCAATTTCCTCAAGCTCATTAAATTGATATTGTTCTAATTCTTGTTCAAGATCCCCAAAATCATCAGCATCAGGGTAGGTTTGCTCATCTTGAATAGATTCAAAACTGCCAAGTCCGACCTCATCTATTACATCATCAATAGGGTTGTTATCAATTAAATAGTTTGATTTATCAGCGATCAGCAAATCATCTTCTAGACTATCAACAAAGTCAAAATCATCATTAAGCACATCTTCAGTAAAATATTCGTCTAAATTGTTGTTAGCGACATCGGCAAAATTTTGCTCTTGATCACTTGCTAATGCTTGCAAAGACTCTTCCGATAGTTCATTATGCTCATTCCAATCAATAGCTTTGTCAATTTCTGCTTCAAAAGCTGCGCTCCAAGCTAAGTCATCGTCAATTACTTCATTGACAACACTATTGATGATATTGCTTCCGTCATTATTATTAACGTCATCACCCATCAATGTCTCGGATCCTGCAAAATCAGAATCGTTAAATGTATCAACAGCATCTACTGCTGCTTCTAAATTCCAGTCATTATTGATATTACCATTGATCTCAACTTCTAGTTCGTCATTCCAAGTTAAATCATCAGTTAAATCATTAGCTAAGTCATCATTGATAACAACATTTTTCATATCGCTAATTTCTTCTGCAAAATCTGCAAACGTAAATGGTTCTGCTGATAGTGCGATCGCTGGATCGTCAAATGTTCCAAATGCATTATCAATAGATGTTGAAGAGAGAGCTTCTGATGCAATATTAGCAGAGCTATCCCAAATAGAATCACCTATCACATCTCCAGAACTAGCATTGCTCTGCTCCCAATCACTTGTGAATATATTGTCTATATCACTGCTGCTCATATTGCTAATATTAATTGAGTCAGTATTTAGATTAGGAACATCACTCCAAAATTTATCTTGATCTATACCTTGCGAATCTGAATGTTCATAAATTTGTAACTCACCAACCCCATATTCTAATTGACTAGCTGCATTCTCTACTAATCTATAAATTTCTTCGTCAGTCATTGGATTTTGAAGCTCTTTAAGAAAATCCTCAAGCACATCACTGGCAATAGGCTGAATGGGCAACTCATCCTGTAAATTATCATCTAGTTCCAAAGGCTGATCAAAAGATTCAACATTATTATCTGTATTATCTGTCAATACATTGGCTTCTTGTAAATTAACCGATTCTAAATCCGCTTGTGCTAAATCATGGTTGAAAGTTTCTGTGGCAATATCTTCTTGAGAGATTGAGTCAGATAGCGGATTAGCTAATAGATGTAGATCTTCGTCGATATCATTATTTAAAATTCTATCCCAATCATCACTTATGGCTTTATCTGAACTCGGGTTGTCTTCAAAAAGATTTAATAATTCTAAGATTTTGCCTTCAGTAATGTCTATTTCATCCTGTAACTGATCATCAGATATATCACTAGCAATACTAACCTGATTATCAAAGCTAAAAGCATCAAGTGACTCTATCTTAGAGAAATCAGCATCTTCTCCTTTAAATTCTTGTCTATCCAAGCCAATATCGTCTTCAATAGAGCTATCTAAATTATTAGTACTTGTAAATGTTTGAGTCACTATATTTGATATAGGAGTATTTTGATCCAGAGAATCCGCAAAATCCTCATCTGAATTATCAATTCTCGTATTGAAATCACTAATAATTAACCAATCAATATCACTAACAGGATTACTATTTTGGCTACTGTTTTGCCTACCTGATGTCGTATTTTTTTGATTGGAAAATCGATCAATTGGCTCATCTAAATCTAGTGATTGCAACCATTCTAAATCCGCTAGATCATCGTCAAGACTTTGATTAGATGCTGACTGAGGCGCAGAATTTAATGATAAATTTTGGGCTTGTTGTTCTTGTTTTGTTTGAGGAGATCCGCCAATTCGTGTACTAAGATCAGACATGATCATCCAATCAACTTTTGCAGCATCAGATCTTGCTGATTGCTGATTCGGTTGTTTTTTATCTGGTTCATTAGCACCCTGACTTTTAGGGGAGATATTTCTATTAGAAGCCATGAATCGATCCTCAGCATTATTTTCGGATTTGTACCGTTAGGTGTTTTTTGTTTTTGCTTTAGCTCACAAGTTTTAGCCCAAAAATTGCTAGCTACGCTTATTGCATCAAACTATAGCTTATCAACAACATTAATAGTATTTTAACAAACTTAATATGTTTGGCTGGTCAAAATAGTTACAGCTTCTTGGCAGGTTAAGCATCACAGTAGCAGCACTTTGTAAACCAATTTTTGAAGAAAGAGTTTTACAACACAAAAGTGAAAATAAGAACATGAGATATCAAGTAACATTAGTTAGTTCTGTATAAGTAAAATAATTGCCCCGTTACCCTGTGACAAGAGAATAGACATGTTGATTAGAGCTATTTTCTCAAGCTACAAATACTTTGCCCAAATATCAACCACTTCTTGAGAGCCATACCATTTACCCGATCTCGGTGAATGATAAACACCATCGATCGCTATATTCTTAGCTCCATCCAAATAAGCAGCTTCAATGGGAATTATCCCATCACCCCATACATCGCCTTGACCGATTGTAAGTTCATAACTACTATAGGCAAGCCAATTTTTGGGCATCGATTTTGCACCCTGTACAGCATTGCCTGCGATGCAGATATATTCAATATCATCATAAAAAGCATCAGGATAATTATCATTAACAAAGCCTAAATTTGGCAGCGACCAAGGTTCAAGGCTACGTTGGGGTGTTCCCAGACAAACGAGTTTGGCAACTTTAGAGCGTGCATTCCAAACTTTGCCGTAGTACGGGCGATCTCCTAGATAAATTCGTGAGAGCCATCCCCCTGCTGAATGGGCAATGATATTTACCTTTGAAGCACCTGTTTTGGCTAATTCTTGATTTACGGTTTGGTCAAGTTTTTCTAAGATCGGCGCAATTGATCTTCCACCCACCGTTGGAACCCAGTCCCACCACTTCAAGGGCACGACTGTAGCTGCTAAATTTTTATATTCTAGTTGCTTGGCAATGGGTATGTAATCAGATGCGCCCGCAAGATATCCCGCTAGAATGATATTGATATTAGTCATATAGATCTCAGAATGTATAACCAAATATATAAAAAGGGCGAAGCCCTTTTTATATATTACTTTTCGTCAGGGCGTTGACTCAGACAACTACCACCGCGAGCCGCATTGCGAAAAGTTTGCACAACTTCGACAGTATTCATATGACCACAATAGGGACAGTAAACCTGTTCACCAATTTCTGGCTCGATGTCCGCACGGCTCCACCATTTATAACAGCGATCGCAATGAAAGTGATAAAGAAACTCAAGGGAAACTTTCATAGGCTTTAGCAGAATGTTTGCCGAAATATCTTCAAAGCTTCAAGGGGGGATGCACTTAGAATACAGCGCTGTAATGTTGCGACATCGAGATTCGGCGACACAATCTCTAAAATTCCCTCGTAGTAGGCTAGATGAATTCCCTTGGCACTTGCAAAACCACGTTGAATCAGCTTGAACTGTTCCCATGTGATTAAGGATTGTTCAATGCTGACTTCAGGATTAGGTTTGGATTGAGTTATTAGCATCTCGATAGGCGGCATATACGCCCTTGACGTTGTACCAGTTTAAGAAAATTCTAGCGATTTCGAGGGCGAGGTTGGGTTTACCTTGATTAATTAGCCATACGAGTAATGGACGGAGCGATCGCTCATTGAGCAAACCACCTAAGGACAATACACCCCATAACACCACATGAATCCATGTCATCTGGATCATCATCTTCACTTCCCATGTGGGATGCTTTTGATAAAAGACTACGCCCATGCGTCCACGCTGAGCTTCCACATCGACAAGGCGCGGTAATTGCTCGATCGTAAAGGCTGGATGCCAATGGTAGCCAACTGCATCGGGACATTTAATCAGTTTTAAACCTAAATTTTTCAGGCGCACACCCAGTTCTAAATCTTCCCATCCATACTGACGGAAACTCGTATCAAACTTGCCTGCTTCGATCAACCAATGTTTGGCGATCGCCACATTTCCCGTTGCAAAGAAAGCATTGGATAAATCTGTAACCTTAAGCGGCTCAGAGGTTGGATCTTCAAAGTTAGAAGTATTAATTACTCGTCCATAAGTAAAGGCGCGATCGCTACCTGCCAGAGCTTTGGCATGGGATGCTAAAAATACAGGTGTGACTACAAGATCACTATCAATAAATACAATTATGTCGCCCGAGGCGACATCGATGCCTGTATTCCTCGCGATCGCCGCACCCTCGTGGTTTTGCTGAAACAAGCGCACATGGGGAAACTTAGTTCTGCGGCTCTGCAAAAATTCCACCGTGCCGTCCGTAGAGCCATCATCGACGACGACGATTTCGTAAGGCTCTATAAAATCTTGTGCTTCCATGGCTTGCAAACACTTTTGCAAGATTGGTAAGCGGTTATAAGTTGGGATAATAATTGACCACATATTAACTATTATAAAAAAATAGGGCGCTTTGCGCCCTATTTTTTAATTCCGTGATTGTTGCCAAGATTGCCAGAGGGTCAAACCACCGACATAGCCATAGCTCACGGCATACAACACCATAAATGGTAGCGTCATGTATAGACCCTTATATAGAGCGATCGCACAGGCGATCACACTATAAGTACACAATCCCAGTTCGATCCAGGCTGTTGCATCAAGGGGAATTTTATAAGCTTTATTTTCCCAGCGATCGCTCTTGTGTTTGATGTCAAACTTAGGAGTACGGCGGAAATTTGCTCCAGTATTCGACAAGCCTGCAAATACAGCGCGACTATTGCTCCAAGAAATACCTGTACCCAAAATTGCTAAGAGGAAAATCCGACCAATACGTCGATACCAAGATTTTGGATAGAGATCCTTTTGAGCATGGAAATATAAAAATGGGGGACCAAAAATTGCTGGCCACATAAATATTGACCAAGCACTCTCAAGGGATATTCTCAAAGCATTCGTCTCTGGAGTCGTCACCAACATTAGAGGGATCGAGATCAAAATCAAGATCAACATCAAGGGATGCGCTGAATATCCTGTTAGGTGCATCATTGCTTGAAATTTCACTACAGGACTAAGATCAGCTTTCCAGATTTGACCAATTAATTTTTTGGCACATTGGATACTGCCCTTAGCCCAACGGAACTGCTGCAACTTAAATGCGAGCATCGCTACAGGCAATTCCGCAGGTGCGACGATATTATTGTCATAAACGACTTTCCAACCTTTGAGTTGAGCGCGATAGCTCAAGTCCATATCTTCAGCAAGCGTATCAGATTGCCAACCACCTGCGTCAATAATTGCTTGGCGGTTCCAAATACCCGCAGTGCCGTTGAAATTGAGGAAATAATTATTATTGCAACGCGCCTGTTGCTCGATCGCAAAGTGACCATCAATGCCCGTTGATTGCAACTTAGTCAGCAATGAATACTCAGAGTTGACATGTCCCCAACGGGTTTGCACAACCGCAACCTTTGCCTCTGGATGATTGACATAATGACGAATAGTATCCTTGAGCCAGTTTGTGGATGGGATAAAATCAGCATCAAAAATCGCAATGTAATTTCCCTGAACCAAAGGCATTGCATCTTGCAAAGCCCCTGCTTTAAAGCCAGAACGGTTGACGCGATGAATATATTCAATCCAAAAGCCTTTATTTTGATACTCTTGGACGGTTTCACGAAGAAGTGCTTGAGTGTCGTCAGTGGAGTCATCCAGTACTTGAATTTGCATCCGATCACGTGGATAGTCCAGCTTACAAACTGCATCTACTAATCGGCGCGAAACATAGCGCTCATTAAAAATTGGTAGCTGTATTGTGACAATAGGCAAGTCTTCTGTCGCAACTACATAATGCTCAGAGGTATCGACTGCCAACAGGTAATTAGAAAAATTGCTGGCAAAGCTTTTGTCGAGGCGAAATTGATCAAAGTTATCGAAATTATTGACAGCGATCGCCCCTGAACTCGATGACGACGCTGTAACTTGAGCTGTTTGGTATTCTCTGGCAGGGCTGAGCTTCGGCAAAACAAGCTGTTTCCGCAGAGAACGTCTAGGCTTATGGACAGCAGTGAGCCAATAAGCATTTAGCCCATAAAATAGTAGCCACACTGCTGCCACAGTGTTTAGGACGGCTAGGATCGCTATTAGTATCAGAATGACTCTTGACTCCTTCTTACCACACGAAACACCAATCTTAAGGATTGATTAGACAAATTAAAGTAGCATACTAAGAAATATTACGATGCTTACTCTGTATTTGTAGAAAAATTTACGATTTAGCGCTAAGTATTTATACACCTACCTATGAATCTTAATAAATAGTTTGGAAATTTACCAAATATCCAAAGAGAGAAAAAATAAAAAAGCAGGTTTTTGGTAGCTTGGCTGAGTCACTTCGCAAAATTAGGTCTCTAGTTTCACTATTTCATGGAGGGCGATCGCGGCGGCTTCCTGTTGGGCTGCCTTAATACTTTTGCCCTGTCCCTTGCCCCAACAGCGCTCATCAAACCATACCTCCACAGAAAACACATTATTATCTGATGGCACATTACGATATTCAGGCAAGCGTTTCCATCGTCCCTGCGTTAATTCCTGTAACGCAACTTTGTAATTACCCAATGCAGGAATAGCAAGTAACGCTTCTGCAAATTTCTGCATGTGAGGGTCAAGCCATTTACGAATAAAAGCTAAATCTTGGGTATTGATATATAGTGAAGCCATTAAAGCTTCAAGGGCATCAGCAAGTAGTGATCGCAAAGCCTGCGAATCATTACGAGCAGCATTAGAAACGACAACATATCTTTGTAATTCGTAGCTACTAGCAATTTCTGCTAAAGTCTTGTCACTGACTAAATGCGATCGTAAAGCTGCTAAATCCCCTACTGAGCGATCGCTATAATGTTCTTGCAAAAATAAACTCACTGATAGGCGCAAGACACTATCACCGACAAATTCTAATTGATCGTTGTTATAACTAGTCGAAAAGCTAGGATGTACTAAAGCGCGATCAATTAATAACCAGTCAAAACCATGAGGTTTGACCTGTTCTAATTTTGCTTGCTCTAATCCCATTTGTGCTAATAATCGAACTAATTCTCTTTGGCGGCGTGGATCAATGGTGGATGACATGAGCTTTGCAGATACAATTACAGCAACTTTATCAACATGATCGTAGTTCATCGTAACCATGACTAAAAGGTTTTTCTCAGTACTTTGTATGGCTTTACTCGCTACCGTAACCATGATTTGGATCGTAGCTTGTCAACCTAGCACCCCACCAACTACAAATAGTAACAGTCCAACTACAAACTCCACAGCTACAACTACCACAGGTTCAGGAGGTGGAGGCGTAAAAGATAATCTTCGTTTAGGAGCATTATTACCCGCTACAGGTGATCTCTCATCGATTGGTGCACCGATGATCAAATCCATCGATTTCCTTGTTGACACAGTGAATAAATGCGGTGGTGTTCTTGGTAAGCCGATCACTTATTTTAAAGAAGATGATCGCACTGATCCCCCCGCAGGTGCAGAGGCAACCACCAAATTAGTGAAGGTTGATAATGTTGGTGGTATCGTTGGCGCGTTTGCCAGCAGTGTATCGACCGCAGCCTTGGCGATCGCTGTCCCCAATAAAGTCGTAATGGTTTCTCCTGGCAGCACCAGCCCTGTATTTACCGAACGCGCCAAGAAAGGCGAATTTAATAGTTATTGGTATCGCACTGCCCCACCCGACACCTACCAAGCGGTCGCCCTTGCCAATCTTGCTTACAAAAAAGGTGCACGCAAAGTTGCTACTCTCGTAATCAACAATGACTATGGCGTGGGTTTTGAGAAGTCCTTCGTGGCAGCATTTGAAAAGATCGGCGGCACAATTGTGAATAAAAACAAGCCCACTCGCTACGATCCCAAAGCAACTACCTTTGAGGCGGAAGCGAAGTCAGCCTTTGGTAGCAAACCAGATGCAGTTGCAGCAATTCTCTATCCCGATTCTGGTGGCGCAGTAATTAAGGCAGCTTTTGAGCAAGGTTTAACAAAAGATGTCAAAATCTTGTTGACAGATGGTGTAAAAACTGAAGACTTTCCTAAACTGATCGGCAATACTCCTGAAGGTAAACTCATCCTCGCAGGTGCACTTGGTACTGTACCTGGAGCTGACGGCAAGTCCCTTGACAACTTTACTAAAGCCTTCAAGGAAAAGACTGGTCAAGAACTCGGCGCATTTGTTCCCCATTCCTATGATGCGGCGGCTTTAATTGCGATCGCGGCTGAGGCGGCTAAGGATGGCACTGGTGAAGGTATTAAGAGTAAAATCCGTGAAGTGGCTAATGCTCCTGGTCAGGAAGTTAGTGATGTTTGCGAAGCCATCAAGCTAGTCAAAGATGGCAAAGACATTGACTATCAAGGTGCAAGTGGCAATGTCGATCTCGATGAATATGGCGATGTCAAAGGTAGTTATGACGTATGGGAAGTGCAACCCGACGGCAAAATTAAAGTAATTGATCGCGTTTCCCCATAATTAATTGTTTAACCCACTTTAAGTGGGTTAAACAATTAATTAATTAAAATCTGCTACTCTTTGTTGTAAAAATTTAGGCATACCTCATATAGAGACTCAACGTCTATGGCGATCGAACTCAAAGCTGCTCCTCCGCAAGAAGTTTCCATCTACATGCCCTATTACCGAGAGCCCAATAAGCGCCAAGCTCTCCCCTATGCGATTTCTTTATATAGACAGGGTGAAATTACGGGCGAACGTCATGTTGAGGGTAGCACTGCAATTTCTTTTATGGCTGTGTGGCGAGTGGCAAACCTACCCGCAGATATCACAATATGTCGAGTTACCTTTGAAGGTGATGCTGACATGAGCTATGAAATAATCTTAGAAAATACAGAATTTGTTGGCTATTTAATTGATGTTGTTTCTAGTATTAGTGATAAAGGCTATGTTGATTTTCCCCAAATCTTCTATAGCAAGCTGTTTCGGATTAAATTATCTGGAGCTGAAGGCTAATTTATGGAGCAATTAAATTTTGCCAATAAATTTTGCCAATTTTAAAATAAATGGCAGATCAAAAATTATCAATTAATGTATAATCCTAAGCTCAAATATTGCCAAAAAAAACAAATTCAGCTACAGTCCTGATGCAGCTTTTCCAAAGGCAAAATAACAGTCAATTTTAAGGGGACTACATTGTGACATATGCCGCCCAACGCCTTGAGCAACCTGAGCGCCAGCCTGAAACTGTCGCTAAAAAAGTCGATCCAATGATTGTCAGAGCCGCTAAACAAATTTATCGCTATTATGCTGATTCCTATGCTGCCCAACTGCCGCGACCTATGGGAATTGCTATTAACCGCATAGATATGAGTGGCAAACTCATTTATTCACAATTAATTTTGCTACCACAGGAAAGTTTTGTGCCGATGGAGTTAATTGAGCTATCTGATTATCATTAAAAATTACTTAAAGATTACTTAAATTCGTCCAATTATATTTAATTGGTAGAAAATTAATTTATAAGGTTTTGACTATAAGTTTTGTATTGTGAGCAATTGCACTACTAGGCGATTAAAAGAAAATTAATCCTATGGCTTAGTCTGTGCAACTGGCTTAAGATTTAGCTTTCTTCATATATCGGTTATTAATTATGACATATGCCAATTCTTCCGTAACGGTTACAGCAAATGCGAGTACCTCTGTGCGTTTTCAGAGCAAACTTAAGGATTCAAAAAACTTTGGCGATGCTTTGATGGAAGTGTTCTCAGATTTGGTGAAATTAGAAATTGTAACTTGGGTTGCCCATGAAGGAGATACAACCCATACCCCTGGTAATCGTTTAAAAACAGCAATTAATTTGATTGATGGTGACATTGAGAATGAAATTGGTGCAGATTTTTTGCAGGGTTCTCCCTATGCTGAGCTACGTGAATTTCATGAAACCCAAGTCGAGAAAGGCGCGGAGACGATCGCCAATAACCTCAAGACTTTAGTAGAGATTGGTCATCAGGTGACAGAGCTATTGACAAGTGAACATGAGTCTGAGCCTGAGACCAGTTTGAGTAGCGATCGCTTACCTAGCTACGTCTAGTTTGGCGCTTAGGAGCGCTTAGGAATCTGTATGCAAGTTGATAGGGCGATAAGCAATTCCAGAAATGATGAAGATACTGTGAATCAGATCAAGTCTAGGCGAGACAAATCTGCGAATAGTTATGCATCGAATTTAGCAGTCAATCAAAACAATAAAGCTTCATCATCCAAAGACGTTAAGGGACAAAGTACATCCCTTAACAACTTTCGTGAAACTCTTAAGGATGTTTTAGAGGAGATTACTTCCTTAGAAGTCAATACAATAATCGTTGGTAAGATCCCAATGACTAAGTTTGATGCGAAAGATTTTTATCGAGAACTAAATCACAATATCAAGTACAAAACTGAAGCAGGGCTACAGGATGTTAAAGAGTCTCTGCTTGAGCGAAGTTCCCAACTAAAGCAAAAGGGTTTTGCCTTACCACAGCAAACATCAACTCCCTTGTTGCCTAAGGAAACAGCAATGATTGATGAGTACCGATCTGAATTAACTCGCTATAACGATGATTTAGAGATTTACAGGGAAGCTGAACGGATTTTTCATGATCGCCAGAATACTCTCGATCCCACTGAAAAAGAAAAATTTGACTTAGAGCAAAGTTGTTTCTCTAATTTAGCTAGACAGTTGATGAAGTTAAATATTAAAACAGATGCTAATGGTGAAGTAATTGTTGATGCGCCAATGATTCGCTATTTCAGAAAATTGTGGGAATTTGAACAATCGGTGTTAAATGGTGATCGCATTTATGCTCAGACAAAGTTTCATCTTGACGGAGATTTAACTAATCGCTTTGTTGAAGACTTATTCAAACCCAGCAAGGGCAGGTTCGATCCTAAAATGACGCAGCTTATTTTTGATTTACATCGCCAAGGTGTAGAAAATGCTCAAAAACAATGGTCAGGGTTGATTGAGACCTGTGTAAATCTCGTAAAGAGTTTGATGCCATTTCGGGCTAAATAGGATTGAGTGAACAAGATACGCTCAATCGAAGAAAATCCTATCGATAATGTGGAGTTACGGTGGCTGCGCCTGAGTGGTTGGCTATTGTCAAAGAAGAGATTATTGTGCGTCTTAACCCCGAAGTTTTATCTCAAATTGAGGAGGAGGCTTTAGGGTTTAGTGATCGCCATAATCGAGATAGGTATATTATCTATAAACTCAATAATCAGGAATTATTGCAAGTCTTAGCTTCTAGTGTGGGCATGACACCTTCAAGTCAAGGGGCAATTACCATTTGGACTTATTACAATGATTTACCTCACAAGCCTAGGAATGAAGGTCAGGAGCAATTAGATCAAGTATTAGATGCAAAGCCATCGCCAATATTAAGGACATTAATGAATGTCGATGGTGATTTCAGTCAAAAGGTTTGTCAAGATATTTTGCAGCACCCTCTCAGCGATCGCATTTTACAAGCCCACAGTTTTATCGTTGGACAAATTTCTCGCCAATTAATTACAGCGATCGAGAATTACGTCGAAGCAAAATTACGCCCCTTTGCGATCGCGATGATCTCAATGACGGCAGTATTTGCATGGTGTGAACCCATACGTCAACATTTACATTTGCCAGATGTTCTGAGTGATTGTTGGAGCATGATCATCGCGGCTCCGCTTGCAGTTTTAATCATTTGGTGGCTGATTTCTAAGTTGCCATTTCAATTACCTGATTTGCCCAAGTCGGTGCTAGATATCAGTAACCGACTAGTGATGATTTTAGATAGTCGTGCTCTCCAAATTGTGGCGCTCATAGTTGTTAACACTTTATTTTCTAGTTGGCTAGCAGTGAAGTTCATCTTGCCGCACAATGCCATACTCAATAGCATCATTCAGAGCATCCAAAATTTTGCAGAGCCATATTTACCCTTTGCAATCATCAGTTTACGCAAATTAATTGTGAGCGTCCTTGGCAAAATTTTCTTCCGTTATTCTTTTTTCATAAAATTGGTTTTTGGGCGTTTTCTCAAATAAATACCATTTGTTGCCATGACTTCGGTATGGTAACAAACCTAAGTAACTTGCTTGCGTGAAAGCGCTATATCAAAATCATATTAAATAATGATGTAATAGAGACAGATGTAAATCTCTATTACATCACCCTAAATCGATGAAACAAGTTGAGATTTGGCGATCGCAAGCTGCGGCAACTCTTGCCTTTCTGGTTCCCAAAATTACTGGTAATGCTCCTACGGCGAATGATGGACTAGTCGATGATTTGGTGAGAGCGCTGAATAATTTACCAGCTCGTCCCGAAGCACGACAGCCCTATGCAGGGATTTTTCCTGCGGCAGATCTTTTGACTTGGCGCAATCGAGCCGCAGTGACTCTGCAAACTTTAGTGCCAAAAATTCAGAATGTTGAAGGTAGCATCTATGATGGTGCGATCGATGACTTAATTCGGTTTATTCGTCAATTACCACCACGTCCTACAGGTCGTGCCCCCTACTTAGGACTATTCGCACCCGCCGACCTTGCCACATGGCGCAAGCAAGCATCCCAAACATTAGTTGCCGCGATCGCCAAGATTACCGATCCCAAGTACATTGATGCTGATAATAAAATTGATGACTTAGTGCGAGCTATGAGTGGATTGCCACTGCGACCAGTTCTTCGCAAACCCTATGAAGGTCTTTATCCTGCGCCGAATCTAGTGGCATCTCGTCAACTAGTTGCCAAGCGTTTACAACAATTAATTGATGTTCTCAAAGATGATTTCAATCCCAAAGATGTCCTAGTCGATAGTACGATTCGAGCTTTAAATAATTTGCCCCCACGCCCGACTGATCAAGAACCCTACGCAGGTTTATATCCTAAAGCCGAAGTTAATAGTCCTGTAATTACCCTAGATCAATTAACCGCGATCGCTCCCTATTCCGATCCCAAGCGTCTGACTCAATTGCTACCAAATCTAAATACAACCATGCAGCGCTATGGCATCACCACTCCATTACGCAAGGCACATTTCATTGCCCAGATCGCCCATGAAAGTGATGCCTTTAACACTAACGAAGAATATGCCTCTGGTGCAGACTATGAAGGACGCAGAGATCTTGGAAATACCAAAGCAGGTGATGGTGTGAGATTTAAAGGTCGTGGCTTAATTCAGGTGACGGGGCGTTCTAACTATGCTGCCTGTGGTCAAGCGCTTGGTGTGGACTTGATCAATAATCCTCAACGTTTAGCCAATTTTGACCTCGCTTGTTTTAGTGCGGGGTGGTATTGGGATACGCGATCGCTCAATGACTATGCCGACAATGATGATGTCATCCAAATTACACGCATTATCAATGGTGGGCTTAATGGTTTAGGCGATCGCCAAGCCTATCTTGCCAGAGCCAAGCAAGTATTCAGGATTTAGAGTGGATGTAGAATGGATTGAATATTTACAGGTTTTGGCGAGGGCAAATCTATGACTCTGCAACCTTTAACCCCTGAAGCGGCGATTCCCGATGGGATGAGTACCGCCGCGTCAAATGCACTTCCAGAAATCGACTATCCCGACAGTGATGGCAATCCCATGTCTGACAACACCGAACAATATCGCTGGATCGTAATTATTAAAGAAAATCTAGAGATCATGTTTGCCGATGATCCAAATGTGTTTATTGCAGGGGATTTGTTGTGGTATCCCGTAAGGTATACACAAAAAAGGTTTGCCCCAGATGTAATGGTGGCGATTGGTAGACCCAAGGGGCGGCGAGGCTCCTATAAGCAATGGTTAGAAGATAATATTGCTCCCCAAGTCGTATTTGAGATTTTATCGCCTAGCAATAAAGATCGCCGAGGGATGGATTCTCTTGAAGAAAAATTTGATTTTTATGAAACCTATGGCGTTAAAGAATATTACATTTACGATCCAGACGATCTGCTCTTAGAAGGTTGGCAAAGGGTGGGCGATCGCCTAGTCAAAATACCATCGATGATGGATTGGGTCAGCCCACTTTTGGGAATTAGATTTGATTGGGCAACAGGGCAAGAATTAGTGTTATCTCGCCCCGATGGTCAGAGATTTCTATCTTCTATAGAGCTAGATCACCGTTTACAGCAATCAAAAATTCAGGTTTGGCAAGAGCAACAACGCGCTGAGCAAGAACGCAAACGCGCCGAAATTCAGCGTCAACGCGCCGAACAAGAAAGCCAACGCGCCGAACAAGAAAGCCAACGCGCCGAACAAGAAAGCCAACGCGCCGAACAAGAAAGCCAACGTGCTGAACAAGAAAGCCAACGTGCTAATCGCCTTGCTGCTCGTTTACGAGAATTAGGTATAGATCCAGACGATGTTTAAGCTTAATGGCAATCTGGGACTCTGTGGGGCGCATCGCACTGGTAAAACCACATTAGCGATCGCCCTAGCCGATCGCCTTAATATGCCCTTTGTGCGTACTACTACTAGTCAAGTTTTTGCTCAACTAGGTTTAGATCCTGCGGAGCCAATGGATTTTCAAACAAGGCTATTTGTACAAAATCATGTTCTAGATGCTGCTCAACAAGTCTGGCAAAATTCTGCAACACCTTTTATTAGCGATCGCACCCCCATCGATATGATCGCCTATACCCTCGGTGATATCCAAGGCAAAACCGAGGTGGACTTTGACTTGCTCAATCAATATATAGATCGTTGTTTTGCCAGTACTAATCAATTTTTTCAAAATCTAGTCATCATTCAACCTGGAATCCCCCTCATCTACGAGGAAGGCAAAGCTGCGCTAAACGCCGCCTATATCGAGCATATTAATATCTTAGTAATCGGACTCTGTAGCGATCGCCGCCTCACCGCTAATGTATTTTGTAACGCCAGAGAAGCGATCGACCTCGAAATAAGAGTACTTAATATTTGGGAGCGTTGGAAATTACTAAAAATTGGGTAACTTGATCCTTAGGACAAGGGGTCAAAGTTTGCCGTAGGTAATGGAAAGTGTCATTCAATATGTTGGAATATATTGTCAGTTTATGGCTTTGCGATCGCCGATTTACCAAAGCTCAAAGCCACAGTGCATTGGGATTTACCTTAATTGAATTAATGGTCACTATGATTATCATCGGGATTTTAGCTGCGATCGCTCTCCCTGCATTTCTCAATCAAGCTAACAAAGCTCGATTCGGTGAAGCAAAAGCTTACATCGCTACAATGAGCCGACTACAACAAGCATATTACCTAGAAAAACAGGTATTTGCAGGTAATATGTCTCAATTAAACCTAGGAGCCAATATGTCATCATCTAATTTTACTTACGGTATTATTACAGGTGATATCAGTGGGAATAATACTCCTGTTCAGTTAAATCAAATTGTGACCAATGTCGCAACGCCAGTAGCAGTAAACGCTATTAATCCCTATTTGAGTGTCGTTGGTATTCCTGGGGTAGCCAGAATTGATACAGTTTTTTGTGTTGCTAATTCGCCATCCGTTAGTCCTGCCCCTGGATCTCTGGATGTTAGCAATCAAATAATGGTCTGTCCTAATAATTTCGCTCTTGACTAATCAAGTTTAGGGTTTGGGTAGTCCTAGAAAGGAAAGGATTTATTTGGGTAAGGATGGGCGGCGCTTCGCGCCGCCCATCCTTACCTATTTAGGTCTACCAAGGTTTGTGTACCCGCCGAAGGCGGGTACACAAACCCTAAACTTGTAAACGCTATATGAAGCTATAGCATCCCTAAGTTCGGGTTAAGCTGAC
>Ga0209972_10000363_pt1 | contig 44292 bp, 37 predicted proteins | sample NOAtaG_7_FD_187302 | JGI IMG/M metagenome (GOLD analysis project Ga0209972, IMG submission 187302) | Freshwater lake microbial communities from Lake Erie, under a cyanobacterial bloom - NOAA_Erie_Diel1S_2200h metaG (SPAdes) (version 2) | ecosystem: Environmental > Aquatic > Freshwater > Lake ...
ACGACGTTATTTATGGACTGTTCGAGCAGGGCAGCGACAATACGATTGCCGGCTCCCCAGGCGAATGTGGAAATGCGATTAACTATTTTGGTGGCCTAGACCACGGCGAATGGTACTTCAATGACATCACTGCCGCTGGAGCCGGAACCTACCAAATGTGGGTCTGGCCTCAGGATGACAATTACCCTGCCAACTCATCTTGGTTCATCACGAAAAACGACACCATTTTGGGTCTTCAAAACGATTGCGGCACTTCCCCGCTTGGTTTGGATCGGAACGACTTCGATGGCTTTGGTGCCCGTTCGGAATTCAACCTTGCGGCGGGAAGCACGGCCCTTCCTGTTGAAATCGTGGATCTGTTTGCCCGCCCGGTCGAAAACCGCTACATCAACGTTGGATGGCTTACGGCGATGGAAATCCACAGCAGCCATTTTGAAGTGGAGCGTAGCCTCGACTTGGTAGGTTGGAATCAAGTTGGAAGCGTTGACGCTGCCGGCAACTCTTCAACCCTGCGCCGGTATGGCTTCGACGACGTGAACGTAGTCGCCGGAATAGATTATCATTACCGTCTCAAATATGTCGATGTGGATGGATCCTCCAATTACACCCAGTCTGTAACCGCCCGTTTGGAGCCAGACCAATCCTACTATGGACTCAATGTTTGGCCGAATCCGGTGGGTGACCAAGGCATGCAGGTTACGTTGGGTGTGCAGGAAGACCAGGAAGTCCGCGTTGAAATCTACGACGCCATTGGCAAACAAGTCTGGGTCGGAAAAGAGCAATTGGTGGCTGGAAACAATGAGTTCCATATTCCGTCCAATCAACTCGCACATGGCAGCTACCACCTTAAGTTTGTAGGTAAAGATTTCGATGCCTCCAAGAAGGTCATCAAAATCAATCAATAAAATAGTTCATGTCAGAAAAAAGGCAGGATACCGAGAGGTTCCTGCCTTTTGTTTTTAGCTGTGTTTGGACTCATCGGCCCATTCCACCGCCTTCTCCAGCCCTTTTCTGTTCGTCTTCTAGGCCGGTAGAACGCTTCCTTCCCCCTTTGACATTGGTGTTCCCGAAGGTATGTGTGTAGCTCGCCTTGATTTGTCGGCTTTCCCATCCGCCCCCACCGCTGGTGGTGAGTCCACCGAACGCTTGGTCTCCGCCCCATTGCATGGTGAAGAAAATATCGCTCATTCCGACTTTTAACAATCCCCGCTGCTTGAACAGTTTTTTGGTGGCTCCAACCTCCACTCCCCAAAAGTCGATGGTCCGGAAATTGGCCCCCCAAATCCCTGGCGAATTGTAGAAACCGGATAGCTGGATTCCAAATTCCTTGGGCAGGTTGAATGTGCTCTGATGGAACAGTGTGAATGAAGTGCGGCTCAAGTCGATGGACTTTCCATTAACAGAATCGGCCAAGTTGCGGACATTGAAAACCGAAGCATTGCTGAATGTGCTCCACCATTTGAATGGAGACCAAGGGTAGCTGATGGTTCCAGTCAACACCCTGCGTTCGCTGAGGTTGAGTTGCGTCATTTGGGTGCGGATGGATTCTATGGTATCCACCACATTGGTAAAGAACCCTGAGGTGATAGAATAGGCCACGCTGGCGTTCAAGGTATATTTGTATGTGTACCCCACCTCCATGTTGTGTGTGAATTGTGGCTGCAGGAAGGGATTGCCGACCCGGTATGAAAGCTCGTCGATTTGTTGAACGAAAGGATTCAAGTCCTCGTAACGCGGACGGTCAATGCGACGGCTGTAGGTCAAGCGGAAGGTGTTGAGCTGGTTGAGGTTGTAGGTGACGCCAGCCGAGGGGAACAAGTTGAGGTAATGCCTCTCCACGGTATCGTTGGTGGTGGCCACGAAGGCATCCAATTTTCCCAGGCTGTTGGTTTGCTCTGCCCGAACGCCGATCTGAATGCCCCACTTTTTCATTTGTCTGCTGTAGTTGGCGTAGGCGGCATTCACGTTTTCGAGGTAGTCAAACGTATTGCTCCTGCTTGAGTCCAACACAAGGTTGTCGGCTGTTTCATTGAAAAAATCAAACGTATTGCGTGTCGAAACCCAAGCCGCTTTGACACCTGCGCCGAGCTTGCCTTTCCAAAGGGGACGTTCGTAATCTGCCTTGAAAGTGTATATGTCAATGTCGGTGGGTGCATCATTCGCAAAATTCCGCTCTGTCAACACTTGGCCCGTTTTGGGATCGCGGTAGGTGTTGGGTTGGTAGGTGTAGTTTTCATTCCGGAATGTGCCGTAGTCCAAATCGATGTTCAAGGTTGACCCTTTTTGGTTGTCAAACCGGTAGTTGAGGTTGGCGTTGTAATTTAGTTTGTTGAAATCGGAGCTACCGATTGATTCAAGGGTGCTGAGAATGGAGTCGTTACCTAGGATTCGGATGTCGTTGTTTGATTCCGTGGTGCCGGTTCCCTCGCTCAAAACTCCACTTGCCAAGAACCCGATCGTGTGCTTTTTGTTGATGTAATAATCCAGACCACCGCGGAAATTGTGGTTTACATAATCCCTCTCGATGATGGTATTGCTTGTAAACGATTGACCGCCCAAAGTGCGGTAAAAATTCATGAAACTTTGGTTTGCTCCCACCCCTCCGCTGTAGCTGCCGAATGCATTGAATTTTTTAGCCCTGTAATTGCCCGAAATGGAGCCATTCAATCGTTGGTTGACCCATGCGCTGTAATCAAAGTTCACTGTGGCATTTGCACCCATGTTTTTATCGCGCTTCATGCGGATATTGATGATTCCCGCATTTCCTTCAGCATCGTATTTGGCACTCGGATTCGTGATGATTTCTATGTTTTCGATTTGGTCACTTTGCATCGACTTGAGTAGGTTGGCCAAATCTGCTGCGCTGAGCGGACTGGGTTTTCCGTCAATCATGATCCTGACGCCTGATTTCCCTAGCAGCATGACATTGTCGTTGTTGTCAATGACCACTCCAGGTGCTTTCCTGAGGAGGTTGAAGGCGTTTTCTCCCATCGCATTGACCGTTCCTTGTACGTTGAAAACGGTCATATCGGGCTTTACGGTCACCAAGGGTTTTTCCGTGGTGATTTTGACTTCTTGAAGTTCAGGGCCACCAGCGGCTTTCAAGGTCGGCAATTCAAGGTTTTGGTCTACGGCCAAATCAAATGCTTCCGAAAACACAGGCTTGATGCCAACAAATGTAACACGCAGGTAGTATTTTCCTTGGTCTAGGGGCGCAACCCGATAGGTGCCGGACTCATTGGAAAATCCAGCCTTCACGAGGGTAGAATCAGCAAGTTTGTGGACCTCTACTGTTGCAAACTCCAAGGGTTCCCCGTTTTCGTCTTGGATTTTGCCAGTAATCGAGCCTTGGGCATAGGTCGTTGACAGGGACAGGCACATGGAGGCAAAAACCCACATGCTGCGAATCAGAATCGGCAATTTGTTATTCATGTTTTGTCAAATACGTTCTTTCCACCACCCGAGCTGGCAGGGGTGAAAACCACTGCATAACCCGATGGGGGTCCAAATGTTCGGAATTGGAATCAGTCAGTCAAAGCTTTGAGGTCAGTTCAGGGTTTTTTGGATCCCGTGTACTGACAATCGGTTCGGGTGTTGGACTCGGTATCGATGATGGTCTCCACGTAAGAGATCTGTCCATCGGGTCCGAAGCTGCCTGAAAGGTAGTAGGTGGTGCTGCTGAATGTAAAGGTGCTGTCATAATTCAAGGTCACCTCGGATTCATCCACGAAAATCTGTCCGTTTTTCCAATCTTCGGCCTCGGCCACAAACTTGGTGGCTTGTCCGGAAAAAGTCGTGTCTGGCTCGATGCCCCTTAAGTCACTGAGCGTGCAGGTAAAGGCACAATCGTATGCACCAATCACACCCTGTACACGCATTGCTTCTTCGGTTTCGCAGGCACCCAATGCAAGTGCGAGGACGGCCATGATTGCCATTGCTAATTTTTTCATGGTGCAAATTTAAACAAATGTGTTGCAAAATCACGGCCTTGAGCCCGGTTGAAGAGTCGGTTCGTTTGCAAAAATGGCCCTAAGAAACGACCTTAGCCCCAACATGGAACGTCGTAAGAAATTCATATTGTTTGCTTTGGTTTTGTTCATCGGCATCGGGTTGGACCAATTGACCAAGTTTGTGGCCCGAGACCATTTTGTCTTGGCGGTCTACTCGGATGATGACGTGGAAGGCTTGCAAGTCACGGGAGGAAGGCAGGTCCAAGCGGGTATGTGCAAGCGGCCGGCAGACGACATCCCAGTTTTGGGAAGGCTTTTCAGGTTTACCTATGCCGAAAATGATGGTGCTTTTTTGAGTCTTGGGGCGACTTGGGACCCGACCATCCGGTTGATTGTGCTCACAATTCTTCCGGGAATTTTGCTTTTAGGGGTCTTGGTATATATGTTGGCAAGCGACAAGGTGGGTCGGTCTGAAAGTTGGGCCTTTTCGCTCATTGCTGCAGGAGGCATCGGCAACATCATCGACCGGGTGGCTGCAGGCTGGGTGGTGGATTTCATGCACATGGATTTTTGGGGAATCACTCAAACAGGTGTATTCAACGTGGCCGATCTGTATATCATGGCAGGTATCGGGGTGTACCTCGTGGCCTACTTCAAGCAAATCAGAAGCGAAAAGGAAGATGGCGGTGATACAAGTCAAACGGATTTAACATGAGTCAATTACCAGAATTGGACAGCCTGCGAAGGCGTTGGAGATGGCTTGGCTGGATTGAGGATGTCATTTACCGCATCGAAATGGTCTTCCTGCTTTCCCTTCCGCTCCTTGGTGCCTTGGCCATTTACAACATTGCTCCTCAATATTACAAGTGGACCATCGTGGCGGGATGGCTTTTGGCTTTGTTGCATGTCTATTTGCACATGCCGTTTTATTCGGTCAAAAGCAATCTGAGGGGCATCAGGGCGCTGTTGCCATTGGCCCCCGTGGTCGCCGCCGGAGTCAACCAAGGATTTGCTGCGACGGATTTTTGGCACTTTTTTTTGGAGAGTTGTGTCATGGAAGCCGGGGCATTGATGCTCGGCTTTGCAGGCATCCTTTTGGTGGGAAAGGGCATGGCCGGAGGGTCGGCTTGGAAAGACCTGGGCCCCTTCATGGTGCTAATGGTGGCTGGCCTCGCTTTGGCCACCGCTTCTCCGTTTTTCCTCGCCTGGTCCACCAAGTGGGAGCTTTACACCGCCAATCCCTGGATGTTCGCAAGTTCCTTGTTCGGTCTTGGAATGGCTACTTACCACAAAAATCGTTTTCTCCAAAACATGGCCAACGATGCAGGTCAACGTCTTCGCTCGTCCAAACTACCCACCCCTAAAAAAGTAGCTCCGAACACCTCTAACCATCGCCCCGAAAGTCAAAGCACCTCCTCAACCCCCCAAAAAGATGGATTCGGTTTTGAAGAAAAATTAATCCTGTTCATCGTCTTCGGTTGGATTTTTCTTCTTCCTCTTGTGTTATGGCTGTTCGAGGTAATCCAAGATGCCTGGTAAGATTTATTTGAACCCTTTCAGATAGCCCCATCAAACGAAAACCGCGTCCAGGAACTTCCCAAACGCGGCCCATTTATCCGTATTATAAAAAGAACCTCAGCGGTGATTGCCAACTTTGTTGGCCATGCACGTACCGTGGTTTCTCATCGCAGTGCAACCAGCGGCTGTGGCCAAGGCTGCAAACATCAACGTCAGAACGACTAACTTTTTCATGATTTCTCTTTCGATTGACCAAGATTGAGCCCCTGAAAACCAAAGGCCCTATCCAAATATACCACAATTTTTAAGTTATCCACAATTTTTTATAAAATGTGGAAATCGCCAGGTGTGGTGGTCTTTCATCTTGTTGAATGTGCAGGCTACTCTCCGACAAAGGTGCTAATTTGGAAGACTTATGGATTTGAATGATTTTCATTTTCTTCAAAGTGCGGCTGCGGAGAAGTTGTTGGAAGAGGCAGCAGGTCAGGACATTGCAAGGTGGGCGTTGAAATGGAATGCGGAGGGATTACCCTCCCATGCTTTGGCCACTCAGCTCAAATGCCGTGAAAGGGCCAAGGGAAAACTGCCATCTTGGTTAAAGGCAGGTTGTTTGTTCGAACAAACAGCCTTTGAGCAATGTAGCTCCGAATCGGTGGCAACTGCCAAACCGTGGGCTTCAGGCAAAAAGGCTTTGGACCTTACCTGCGGTTTGGGTGTGGATGCTTGGGCCATGTCTCATCATTATGAATCAGTGGATTGCGTCGAGGCGGACGTGCTTCGGAGTCAACTTTCAAAGTTCAATTTCAATCGTTTGGGAGCTCATAACCTGAAGGTTTGGCAAGCGGATGCGGAGTCTTGGCTTAGAGATTCACAGCAGTCTCGATATGACTTGGTGTACATTGATCCGGATAGAAGGCCACATGGATCTCCAAGGCGTTTCAAACTGGAGGATTGTGTACCCGACATTTTATCGCTTCAGGGAAGGTTATTGGAAATCGCTCCGCGGGTTTTGGTGAAAGCATCTCCCATGTTGGACATCGAAGCGGGCCTTAGGGTTCTTCATCGTGTTTCTCATGTTTGGGTGATGGCTTATGACGGCGAGTGCAAGGAGCTGTTGTTCGAGCTCAACGAAAGTCATTCCGCGGAGGTAGTACCGGTACGTGGGGTGATTTTTTATCGTTCGGGCAAATGGCATTCATGGGCTGCCACCCAAGCTTCGACCCAAGAACCCACGGCAGCCCCAAACCTCAAATACAAGTTCGTGTATGAAGCCGATGTGTCGGTTTACAAGGCCGGTGTGGCACCTGCATGGTTCGCTGATTTTTTCGCTGGCCGGGGACTCCTGATGCATCCGGATGGATATTTTTTCACGGAGGAAGAAATCAAGAATTTTCCGGGGAGGTCGTTCCGTATTTTGGCTGAAATGGAATGGAAGCCCAAAGCGGTGAAAGCCTACCTGAAGTCCGGCTCGATTTCGGAAATCAACCTTTCTCGGCGCCATTTCGATTTGACCATCGAACAATTGCGCAAGGTGCTCTCTATCAAAGAGGGGGGGCGTGACTATTTGCTCTTCACTAAAATTTCGGATGGCAATTCGTCCAAGAGGATGTGCTACCACGCCATTCGGGATTGAGGACTACCTAGAGAAGATTCAAAGCGAACGTTGGAGGTCGATCATTTCCAAGGCAGCTACTGCTGCCTCCTGGCCTTTGTTTCCCAACTTTCCTCCTGCCCGGTCAAGTGCCTGTTGCTGGTTATCTGGGGTCAGCACCCCAAAAATCACGGGTTTATTGAACTTCAAAGAAACCTCTTTGATGCCTTGTGCCGCCGCTTGGCATATGAACTCGAAGTGTCTTGTTTCCCCTTGAACGACACAACCGAGGCAAATCACCGCGTCAACTTCCATGTTGGCCTTGAGCACCATGTTGGCTGCTGATGGCAATTCGTAAGTGCCGGGAACATGATGGGTGAGAATTTTGCTTGGGGATAGTCCGGCGTGAAGCAATGTTTCAATGGCCCCGTGCAACAAAGCAGAAGTGACCTCCTCGTTCCATTTGCTAACCAAAATGCTGACGACCGTATCTTGATGGTCAGCAGTTCCTGTGTATCGAATCAAAGAGAGGTCGTGGCCCGGATTACTCATCCTCTGGCGAGAGCTTGGCGATGTACTTATCGATGCTTGCCCCTTCTTGGCTCAGCGGATATTTTTCGCGGATGCTGCGGTAATGCTTCAGTGCTGCATCGGCATTTCCCGCCGACTCGTGGTTACGAGCAGCATGCATCAAATAATAGGGTGTGCTGAAGTTGTTTTCTGCAGGGGTGCGGCTGGCCTGTTCATAGGCGGTGGCTGCCTCTGCGAATGCACCTTTTTGCTCGTGGGCGTAACCGATGGCGGCATATGCTGCAGCCGAAATCATGGTTTCACCTTTTTCATAATCTTCGAGCATTTCCAATCCAAGATCCAGGTTTCCTGTTTGGAGATAGGCCGTGCCTGCATAGAATTTGGCCAACTCAGCAGCGTAGGTGCCGCTGTATTCGTCGATGATTGTTTGGAACCCCTGCACGTTTCCGCCGCCATTCAAGGCCAATTGGAAGGAGTCCTGTTCATATTGCATCACGGCAGGAATCATGGCGGTTTGACCTTCTTTGTTTGCTGTTTCGCGGCCGCTCATGCGAAGAACCAAAAAGATTCCGAGCACCAACAAGCCCACACCACCCAAAATCAGGACATTGCGGTATTTCTGGAGAAAGCCTCCCGCGGCCGCTGAAGATGATGCGCCCTGTTCGACTTCTTCAAACACAACTTCTTCCTTTTTCGCCATTTCCTCTTCGGAAGCTGATGTAGACATATTTTTGGCCATTACAATAAGGTATTTTCAAAATTAGCCCACAAAAAAAGCAAATCAGCACGTGAATTACAAGTTTAGAGTTGCGAGGAGCCCCATCCCTTCACTGAATTCCGTATAAAGTGGGTGTTCAGGCAAAGTTTTGACAATCAACGATGCCAATTCGCTTGAGCCCATTATCTTTGCGCCCATGCAAAATTTAAGGAACATTGCCATCATCGCGCACGTCGACCACGGCAAAACCACCCTCGTTGACAAGATGTTGGTTCAAGGTAAACTTTTCAAAGCCCATGAAAAGGTCGGTGAACTCATCATGGACAGCAACGATTTGGAGCGTGAGCGCGGCATCACCATTTTGGCTAAAAACACCTCAATTCGATACAAAGACGCCAAAATCAATATCATCGATACCCCGGGCCACGCTGATTTCGGTGGTGAAGTGGAACGGGTGCTCAACATGGCCGATGGCGTATTGCTGTTGGTAGATGCCTTTGAAGGGCCCATGCCACAAACCCGATTCGTTTTGCACAAGGCATTGAGCTTGGGATTGAAGCCCATCGTGGTCATCAACAAGGTAGATAAGCCAAACTGCAGGCCTGACGAGGTGAATGACGCCATTTTTGATTTGATGTTCAGCTTGGGTGCCACGGAGGAGCAATTGGACTATCCTGCTTTTTTCGGATCCTCCAAACAAGGTTGGTTCAGCCAGGATTGGAGAAAGCCGGCAGAGGACATCAGTCCCCTGCTTGATGGGATTTTGGCCCACATCCCCGCCCCCAAGGTTGCCGAGGGTGCCACCCAATTGCAAGTCACATCTTTGGATTTTTCCTCTTACACCGGCCGTATTGCGGTCGGAAGGCTCAACCGGGGTACCATGCGTGTGAACCAGCCGGTGGTGCTCATCAAACGAGATGGCCGTTCGACCCAACATCGTATCAAGGAGCTTTACACGTTTGAAGGTTTGGGCAAAGTGAAGGTTGAGGAAGTGCAGGCGGGAGACATTTGTGCCATCTTAGGCTTGGAGGATTTCGAAATCGGGGACACCGTGGCTGATATTACAAAGCCAGAGGCCATGCCGCCCATTTCCATCGATGAGCCCACGATGAGCATGCGTTTCAACATCAACGACTCGCCCTTTTTTGGCAAGGATGGCAAATTCGTGACCTCTCGCCACATCCGGGAAAGGTTGGATCGGGAATTGGAAAAAAACTTGGCACTGCGGGTTGAATCAGGCGAAACGGCCGACTCATTCATCGTGTACGGCCGCGGCATCCTGCACTTGTCGATTTTGATCGAAACAATGAGGCGTGAAGGGTATGAGCTTCAGGTCGGTCAGCCAAGGGTCATCGTGAAAGACATCAATGGGGTGAAATCGGAGCCCGTGGAGGAGCTGACCATTGACGTGCCTGAAAATCTTTCCGGAAGAGCAATCGATTTGGTTACCCGTAGGAAAGGCACCATGCAGAACATGGAAATTCGTGGCGAGCGCGCCTTTTTGACCTTCAAAGTCCCCTCTCGTGGGATCATCGGACTACGTAACGAACTCCTCACCCAAACAGCGGGTGAAGCGGTTATGGCCCACCGTTTCGAAGATTTCGAGCCTTGGAAGGGAGACATCCCTGGTCGTATCAACGGCAGTTTGATTGCCCACGAGACTGGCACATCAATTGCCTACGCCATCAACAAACTGCAAGACCGGGGCATATTTTTCATCGAACCAATGGAGGAGGTGTATATGGGTCAAGTGGTTGGAGAGAACACCCGTGGTGATGATTTGGTGGTCAACGTAATCCGGACCAAACAACTCACAAACATGCGCGCATCGGGTTCGGACGATAAAATGCGAATCGCCCCAGCTGTCAAATTCACGCTTGAGGAAGCGCTGGAATACATTGGCGAGGATGAATTCGTGGAAGTAACGCCCAAGAACATCCGGTTGAGGAAAATCTTGTTGAGCGAACACGACCGCAAGCGTCACCAAAAATAATTCCAAGTTATCTCCTACTTGGATTTGGGGGTTTCATCCGCCTGAATTGTCTAATTGTCAGGTCCCGAATGATTGTTTTGGGAATGCGATGGATTTTTTCGGGGAGAATGTTATATTTGTGAGATATATCATTGTAAGCCTATCGACTACATTTTCTACTTTTGACTGTTTTTCCATCAATTCAACGCCTTGGGACTCCTCAGGCGGATTAAAAGTAGATTATGTCCATGAAAACCAAGTCCATTCAACAGACCCTTACCGGAGCAGCATTTTTGTTTGCCACCACTTTTGGTGCTGCGCACGCCCAAACCACCACCAGCGGTGCTGACATCAAAGCCATCACCACCGCCGTGCCATTTTTGCTCATCACACCCGACTCCAGAAGTGGAGCCTTGGGTGACGCCGGTGTAGCCATTGCCGACAATTCAAACGCCACCCACTGGAACCTTTCAGCACTGGCTTTCACACAACAGAAATTTGGAGTGGGCTTGTCATACACGCCCTGGTTGAGGCAATTGGTCCCGGACATCAATTTGTCCTACCTCAGTGGCCACTACAACATGGGTGAAAGGGCTGGTGTCATCGCGGCTTCGATTCGTTATTTCTCATTGGGAAAAATCGAATTCACCGATGAAAACGCCATCAAATATGGTGAGTTCAACGCCAACGAATTTGCATTGGATGCAGGGTACACGCGAAAGGTGACCGATAATTTCTCTGCCGGCGTGGCGCTTCGCTTCATTTACTCCAACTTGGCAGCCAATGCGCAAGTTGGTTCTTTTGAGACGAAGCCAGGCACCTCCATCGCTGGTGACATCAACATGCTCTACACGAAAGATTTCGAGGCAGGAGCTACACCGCTCAACTTCCGCTGGGGGCTCAACATTTCAAATATTGGCTCCAAAATCAGCTATACAAACTCCAACAATAGGGACTTCATTCCCACCAATTTGCGCTTGGGAGCTGCTTTGAAAGCCAATTTGGACGATTACAATTCCTTGGCTTTTACCACCGACTTCAACAAATTGATGGTTCCGTCGGAAGGAGGCCAAAGCGACCAAACCCTCATCAGTGGAATGTTTTCGAGTTTCGCGGATGCTGAAGATGGATTCTCTGAGGAAATCAAAGAAATCAATCTTTCTTCTGGACTTGAATACTGGTACAATGACCTATTCGCAGCCCGTGCTGGACTCTTCTTGGAGGACGCCACCAAAGGGAACCGGAAGTTTGTAACCTTGGGTGCTGGAGTCCGCTACAACGTATTCGGATTGGATTTTGCTTATTTGGCCTCTTTGCAACAATCCCACCCACTGCAGAATACACTTCGTTTCTCCCTGAACTTTACGTTCGATCCTGAGGGAAATCGTTGAAGTGTGAAATTCATCGAAATCGACGCCCGGCCCCACAAGGCCGGGCGTTTGATTTTGAATGGTTGAACCGTCATTGAGAAAGTGCGAAGTAGGCCCCTGCAGCCGCTCCTGCCAACGCCAACACAAAAAGGGTGACTTTGATCCAAGAAACAGGCTTTTTACCCGAAATCTTGCCAGTTTGGCCATTGACAAGGAATCTGTAAACCTTGCCGTTGTATTGGTAAGCGGCAATCCAAATTGGCAGCAAAATATGCTTGAAGGTGATATCGTGTTTGTGGGTATTCACATTCAAGTTGGAGTAGGTATCCCCAGGGATTTGCCGAACGATTGCACTTCTGATCTCGGCATCCATGATGTCGCTGGCAACTGAAAACCCTTCACGCACGTCCTTCTGATATATTTCGGAGTCATGACCGAGGAGGTAGCGATTGTCGTAGTTCACCACATCATCCAAGCGGAATGGAAAAATTCGTTCCGCAAACTGTTGGGTAAGACCATGGCTTCCCAGCACCAACACATCGTCGAAATAATGTCTGTAATAGCCACTGGCAGGAACCCATCTCGTTTTCCGCACGCTGCGGGTTTGTACCTTCCCCTGGCTGTCGGTGTAGGTTTGGGTCTCGTAGTAATAATAACCGGCCAAGGCGGTCCAATTGGAATCTGTATTGGCATCGTAGGTCCAAAAAGGTAGGTAAACACTGCGGATGCCGTCTATTCTGGCCAAGCGTTTGAGATTGTTGGGGGCGAAGAAGCCTTTTTTGATCCAACCGTTGAATTTCTCAACCGCCTCCTTTTTGGCAATCACAAATGGCAACACCCCGGCGGGACGAATGACTTTGGATTCGTGGGCCTCCGCATTCACATTCTCGGAGGAACAAAATGGGCATACAAACCGAGTTTGCTGTTTGTCCACCGCCGTATTTGCCCCACAACCGTTGCAATGAAAGGTATGGGTGGGAGTGCCTAGTCCCATCGGCTGGTCTTCCAGGTTCAAGGCGTCGTTGAAGGATTGCTCTATGACTTGGTCCTTGTCCGTTCCCAAGACTTCGGAGTTGCCGCAGTGTGCGCACAATAGCTTTCGTTCCTGGGGATCGAACTTCATTTCGGATCCGCAAGCTTTGCAGTCAACATGGATGATGCGCGGGATGATTTCGTTTTGCTCTTCCATCAAAATTGGTTCACGATTCCAATATGTATTCGTCCCCTAGCCGGTTGGAACGTTTGGTCACCGACTTGCCCGGATGCATAGGTGACCGACAGCATGCCGGCGCGGGTCTCGTATGTCATGCCCAACCCCAAGCCCCACGGGCGCAATACCCGGTTCAAGCCCGATTGGTTTTCAAGATAAGCATAATCTGAAAACACAAAAAGGTAGGAGTTCTCTTCCAAAATGAAGCGATTTTCCATTGTGAAAAGGGTCATGAAGTCTGCAAAAAACTCATTTTCATTGAAACCGCGTAAGGTCCTGCTGCCTCCCACCTGCAACAGGTCGTTTTGGAAATATTGTGGCTGATCTAGCCAATAGGTCCTGTTGGCCAATCTCAGCACCCACCTTTTCCCATAGCCGCGGTACCAATCCAATTGCAAATCCAATTCTTTTCTGCCGAGTGAGGTTTGCAACCCTTGGTACAATTGCTCGGCCAATCGGGGATTCTTCAGCACTTGTTTTTGCCCGATTCCGATGTCGGCAGAAATCTTCCAACCTTTGCGAGGGTTGAACCTGTAATCCAAGTTTTCAAACTCAAATCCCAGGCCATAGGTCTGGTCTTTACCATCCAATACCGGAGGAATTCTGGTGCTGTCCGCCTCAAAAGCACGCGTGGAAATCAGCGAGGAGCGGCGCCCTTTGTAAAAAACTTCCAAAGCCAGATTGGGGGTGATGGAATAAGCGGCCGAAAACCTGCCCCATCTCGTCAGGAAAGTGGTGTCCTGTTTCAACAAATCAAATTCCCCCTGAATTCTGATTGGGGATCCGAACATATATGGGTGGGCATATTGAAGGTGCATCTTTTGGCTAGATCCCATCAGCTTGTCGTAACGGAATTGTATGATTTCACCAGCCCGGAACAGGGGGCTTACCAATTGCAGGTCCACCAAGCCAGTGAATTCCAAACGGTCACCTTCCTGTCTCGGGGGCAACAACCCGAACAATAAATCGAATTTTCCACTCTTCCTCGAGCTGAGGGAAAGGGTTACCTGTGCTTTGTCATCCCCAACGAACTCCACCTTGGGGCTTTTGACATCTTTGAAGTAGATGCTTCCGTTCAGCAGCCGTCGCGCTTGGTCGATTTGGGACTGGTCAAACACCTCTCCTGGATAAATGCCTGCCAAGCGGCAAACGAATGCATCGTGTTCGCGGATGTCTCCTAGGACGAAAACCGTGTCAATGGTCACCAATTTGCCCGGGTTCAGGACATAGGACAAATCAGCCCAGACCGTGTCACACTCTTTTTTGAATACAACCTCTAAGCTGTCAAATCGCGCAAAAGGATAGCCTTCGTTTTGGTAGGACCCTAGGCATTCCTTCATTTGGGATTTGAGGTGGTAGGCATTCAACGCGCCCTTCTTTTTGGCCATTTTCGACAATCCAGAACGTTCCGCATAGGTTTCGTTGAGGTGCGTGAATTTCAGGGAGCGAATTTGGTAAGGAGGGCCTTGAAAGACTCGCAAATTCAGGGTGTCGGCAGATTTACCCACGGAATCAATCAGAAATTCAAGAAAGCCTTTTTCTGCCTTTTTTCGAGTAATCAGGGCAATTTTTTGGGCGCATCCCAAACTATCCTGCGATTTTCTAAGCACTTTCAAATCTGGAGACATGGGCCCCGAAACCCGCAAGTGCTTCACCTTCCACGTCAAACTGTCTTGTGCCGGAACCACCGAAACTAGGAACAGGCAACCCAAGAAGGTCGCTAGATATCTCGGAATGGAAGGTGTCATCAAGTGAAATTTACAGCAAATCACATGATTCTGAAATGCCAATGCAGATACACCCCCGGAGCTGATTTTGTCTAATTCAGGATTTGGTGAGGCGTTCAAACCTCAAATATTTGTGGAGGGCTTTGGGCAAAATCACCGAGCCATCTTCCTGCTGATTGTTTTCAAGCAGGGCTGCCATGATACGTGGAAGGGCCAAAGCTGAGCCGTTCAGGGTATGTGCCAAGACGTTTCCTTTCACAGCATCACGATAGCGAAGCTTCAATCGGCGGGACTGAAAGTTTTCAAAATTGGAAACAGAGCTCACTTCCAACCAGCGGGATTGACCGGCTGAGTACACTTCCAAATCGTAGGTTTTGGCTGAGGTGAATCCCATGTCCCCACTGCACAACAGCAAAACGCGGTAGGGTAGCTCTAGCTTTTCCAACAAACCGCGGGCATGTAGCAACATCTTTTCCAACCTTTCATAGGATTGGTCAGGGTGTACGATTTCGACAATTTCTACTTTGTCGAATTGATGCAGCCTGTTCAAGCCCCTAACATGGGCACCGTAAGCGCCGGCCTCCCTTCGGAAGCATTGGGTATATCCGCAGTTTTGGATGGGAAGTTGGGATTCCTCCAGAATCACATCGCGGTAGAGGTTGGTCACGGGTACTTCAGCCGTGGGAATGAGGTAGAGGTCGTCCAGAGGGATGTAATACATTTGGCCGTCTTTGTCTGGAAGCTGACCCGTGCCATAGCCAGAATCTTTGTTCACCACCAAAGGGGGAACCATTTCGATATAACCGGCATCTTCGGCTTCATCCAAGAAGAATTGAATCAGGGCCCTCAAAAACTTAGCGCCTTGACCTTTGTATACGGGGAAACCTGAACCGGTGATTTTAGCACCCAATTCAAAGTCAATGATGTCCAGATCGGCAGCAATTTCCCAGTGAGGCTTACTCCACCCGGGAAGAATTGGAATATGACCATGCTCGGCCGCAACAAAATTGTCGTCTGCACTTTGCCCGTATGGTACCGATGCGTGTGGGATGTTGGGAAAGGTCAACACGATGCGGTTTTGCTCTTCATCCAAGCCATCAACTTTAGTTGCCAACTCTTGGATTTCGGTTTTCATGTCGTTGGCTTGGTTGCGAAGCTGCTCTGCCTGCTCCTTTTGGCCTGAACGCATCAGTCCCCCGATTTGCTCGGACAATCCCTTTGCCTTGTTTTGAAGGGACTCTTTTAGCGTGATGGTTTCACGGCGCTCCCGGTCGATGTCGAGCACACGCTGCACCGAAGCATCTCCGTCTTTGAAGTTACGTGCTTTGAGCCCGGCCTTCACGGCCTCGCTTTCTTCGCGGATAAATTTAATGTCGAGCATTTGGGGCCATTTTGAATGATGCCGCTAAATAAGGAATAACAGGGTAATTTCTGAAATCAGGCCGGAAAGAATTCAAGCGAAAGGCAGTGGGTTGAGCCAATAGGAAGGATTTGTCAGGTCAAAAACCTGTTCCAGCCTTGATAAATCTCATTTAGATGGATTTTTAGACTTGGTTTGTTTGCAATACAATGGGGATTTATCGTTATTTGATGCGCAAATTGACATCATTCCTAAAATTTGGGCAAATAAGCCTGCAATCACACACCTTACGGTTTTAAACACCCGCTTCATTGATGAACGGTTTCACATTTGATTTAATTCTCTTCGGATATGTACGACATTATTGAACTGAACGGCCTCCTGCTGAATGATTTGAGGGAGTTGGCGAAGGGACTTGGCATTGAGGATTTCAAAGGCTTGAAAAAACAGGATTTGATTTTCAAAATCCTGGAACAGAAGGATTCGACTCCTGCCGCTGAGAAAACCGAGGGCCGAAAAAAGTCTGTCAAGGCCCCTAAGGAGGATGAAATCGTACCCACCACCCTTGCCGAAGAGTCTCATGAGGAAAGTGAAGATCAATCGGCTGAAGATTTGGCAGGACGTGGTGTGCGCAGGCCCCGTAGACCAAGGCCAGAAGAGCAGGAATCCGGAAGTTTGTTTCCACCCCGTGAACAAGCCATAGAACGTCCAAGGGCTTTTGAACGTGGCGAGCGACCCGAGCGTTTCGAACGTGGTGAGCGTCCCGAAAGGTTTGAGAGGGGAGAACGCCCTGAGCGATTCGAACGTGGTGACCGCCCAGAAAGGTTTGATCGTGGTGAACGGCCCGAACGCTTTGAACGCGGTGATCGTCCGGAAAGATTCGATCGTGGTGAGCGGCCAGAAAGGTTTGAGAGGGGAGATCGCCCAGAACGCTTCGAACGTGGTGATCGTCCGGAGCGTTTCGACCGGGGAGAACGTCATGAAAGATTTGACCGGGGAGAAAGACCGGAAAGAATGGATAGGCCGGAGCGTGAAGAACAACGTTTCGAAAGAGAGGAAAGGCAGGAGCGTTTTGAGCGCCGCCCGATGCAACAGGAAGAACAAGGTCAACCATTCGAACATCAGGGTCCTCCCCCCCAACAAGAAAAAGGTCCAGAGCCTAAAGTCTACAATTTCGACGGTATCGTCAGCAGCATGGGCGTTTTGGAAGTCATTCCCGAGGGATATGGCTTTCTCCGTAGCCCAGAATACAACTACCTGCCATCTCCGGATGACGTTTACGTCTCGCCCTCACAAATCAAATTGTTCGGATTGCGCACTGGGGATACCGTGTTGGGTCAAATTCGTCCACCCAAAGAGGGAGAACGTTATTTTGCCCTCCTCAAGGTGGAAACACTCAATGGCCGCAGGCCCGACGAGGTAAGGGATCGTATCCCCTTTGATCACCTCACGCCGATTTTCCCCGATGAAAAGTTTATGCTCGAGCGTCCGGGAGAACGCGATTTCAGCTTGAGGGTGTTGGATTTGTTTGCCCCGATTGGAAAAGGACAACGTGGTTTGATCGTTGCCCAACCCAAAACCGGTAAAACGATGTTGCTTCAAAAAGTGGCCAATGCAATTGCAGCCAATCACAAAGAAGCCTATCTCATCATCCTTTTGATTGACGAACGCCCCGAGGAAGTCACAGACATGGCTAGGAATGTGAATGCAGAAGTGATTGCTTCCACGTTCGATGAACCGGCCGACAGGCACGTGCAGGTAGCCAGCATCGCCCTTTCCAAGGCCAAGCGGATGGTCGAATGTGGTCATGATGTAGTCATTTTGTTGGACTCTATCACCCGTTTGGCGCGTGCACACAACACCGTGATGCCGGCTTCTGGCAAGATTCTCTCAGGTGGTGTGGATGCAAACGCACTCCACAAGCCGAAGCGCTTTTTCGGTGCAGCCCGAAACATCGAAGGTGGTGGATCGCTCACCATTTTGGCAACCGCCTTGATTGACACCGGGTCGAAAATGGATGAGGTGATCTTTGAGGAATTCAAAGGGACAGGCAACATGGAATTGCAGTTGGATCGTCGACTTGCCAATCGCCGCGTTTACCCGGCCATCGATGTGCAGGCCTCGGGAACCCGTCGTGAAGACCTCCTGTTGGAAAGCAAGGACTTGAGCCGAATCTGGATTTTGCGGAAGTTCATGGCGGACATGAACTCCATCGAAGCAATGGAATTCTTGTTGGAGCGGATGCGAAACACCCGGGACAACCAAGAGTTCTTGATGTCCATGAACGGATAAGACAACGCAAAAGGCCGGAAGCTCCGGCCTTTTCTTTTTGCGCGACATTCCTACTCATGGACCGCCCAACCGATTGGGATTTTGGGTAATTTTCCACCTATGAAAATGCTGTTTCGCTTGTGTGTGGTGACTTTGGCCTTCCAGGTCACTTCGGTTTGGGGTCAACAGGCCTCGGGTGATTTTGCCAAAGGAAAAGTGTTTCTTAAGGTCAGGGATGGCTTGGGGTTACAATTGGAAACTTTTATGCGGGGGCAGCCCATTCCCGAATTTGAATTTGCCCAAGGTCTCAAAGGTGTTTTGGTCGAACATGGAGCTACTGCCCTCTTCAAACCATTCAAAACTCAAGCGGAGGTGCTTCAAAACACCTATGAGTTGCATGTGGGTCTGGATTCCGATTTGGCATTGTTGGTTGAGTCCCTCGAGGGTTTCCATTTTGTGGAATACGCCGAACCGGTCGCAATTCATCGCATGCATTATACTCCCAATGACCAAAGTTTTTTCCAGTGGCATTTGAACAAAATCAGTGCGCCATCGGCTTGGGATATTTGCCGGGGCACCCGAAATGTTGTGGTTGCGGTCGTGGATGATGCAGTCAAGCTCAACCATGCGGACTTGACAGCCCAAATCTGGACCAATCCGGGAGAAATAGCTGGAGACAGCATAGACAACGATGGAAATGGATGGATTGACGATATACATGGCTTTGATTTGGCCGAAAACGACAATGATCCTTCTCCTCCGTCTGGAGCCAACAACAGCAGTTTCTCCCATGGCACCCACGTAGCCGGAATTGCCGCAGCCTCAACCGACAATGGAACTGGGATTGCTTCTGTTGGATTCAATGTATCCATCATGCCATGTAAGGTCAAACTCGACAGCACGATTGCCGACCCTGAATTGCAGTTCACCTATTATGGGGTTGATTATGCCATTGCCAACAAAGCCAACGTGGTCAACATGTCATTTGGCGGGGCGGGCTACAATGCCACATTCGCCAATCTTCTGGCTGTCGGACGCGATTCGGGAATGGTCTTCGTGGCAAGTGCCGGAAACACAGGTTCATACAGCATCCAATATCCTGCGGGCTACACAGATGCAATTTCTGTCGCTTCCTCTGCCTCAAGTGATGCCTTGTCGGGCTTCTCCACCTACCATCCCTCGGTGGATGTTACCGCGCCGGGCTCCAACATTTACAGCTCAACAGCGGGATCCCCCACCTCTTATGGATTCATGAGCGGCACCTCCATGTCGGCCCCCGTGGTCTCGGGTCTGTTGGCCCTGATGGCATCGTTGGACAGCTCCGCAACACCCCTGACACTGAGGGCATGCTTGGAATCCAGTACCGACAACATCGATGCACAAAATCAAGACAAAATAGGATTGTTCGGGACCGGCCGGGTAAATGCCCTCAAGGCCCTGCAATGCTTGATGCCAGTCTCCAACAACATTCCTGGAGTCTATTCGTTTTCAATGGGTTTGCCCAATCCCAATCCCAGCCAAGGAGAATTTTCTGCCTACGTTTTTTGCCCACAATCGGGAAATCTTGAGGTTCGGTTGTGGGACATGTGGGGCCGAGTTTGTTGGTCGCAAACAATTCCTGTGACCAACGCCTCGGAGGTCAAATTGAGTGTAGCCAACAATCAGCTTCCGGCAGGAATGTTCAGGTTGGAGTGCAGGTTGGATGGCCTCACCTGCAGCCGCCCAGTTTTGGTCCAACGTTGACGGTCTAGGAGTTGACCATGATCCTGACCCGAGTAGTCATTCGGGTTAACTTCCATCGACCGTTTCTTGGATTAATTCTAATTCGTCTGCGTTTATGGTTTCCTGCGGGAATCCGAACAATGGTCCCGTAGGCGTCAATCCGTAATTGGCTTGCAAGGGCAGTCGAATCATCCTATTTTCGTTTTGACCCAATCGCTAGACATGGAAAACCATCACGACTTGGCTGAATTGCTTCAAAGACAGCAGGCCCACTTTCACTCCACCCTTAAAAAGGGTCCGATCAAGCATCGAATCGAGAAACTGAGGAAGCTCAGGAAGTGGGTTTTTGCCAATCGACAGGCCATTCGTGAGGCTTTGATGGCAGACATGCACAAACCCGAGCATGAATCGGATATCATGGAAATTTATCCTGTGGTCTCGGAGCTGAAGGATGCCATGTTCAAAGTGCGAGAATGGGCAAGGCCCAAAAGGGTGGCCACTCCGCTTTCCATGGTGGGTTCTACATTCCATGTGCACCACGAGCCCAAGGGTTGCAGCTTGATTTTGGGGCCCTTCAATTATCCTTTCATGTTGGCGGTGGGACCCTTGGTGTCAGCCATTGCAGCTGGGTGTACCGCCATCATCAAGCCCTCGGAATTTACCCCTGCCACATCTGCCCTCTTGCAGCGGATGTGCAAAGAGTTGTTTTCTCCCGAAGAGGTCCACTGTCTTTTGGGTGACCATGAATTGGCACAGTCACTCACCCACCTTCCTTTCGATCATATTTTTTTCACGGGAAGTCCGGAAGTAGGCCGCAGGGTAATGCGTGCTGCGGCAGAGCATTTGTGTTCCGTCACCTTGGAATTGGGTGGCCGTAATCCAGCCATCGTGGATGAAACCGCCTCTCTAGAAGACACTGCGAGGAAATTGGTATGGGGAAAGTTCGTCAACGGCGGGGCCAGTTGCATGAGCCCGAACTACATTTTGGTACATGAAAAGATTCATGGACGGCTGGTCGACTCTTTGAAACGACGGATCGAAAGTACCTACGGGGCCGGGCTTGAGGATGCGATTGCCTGCAAAGACTTCACCCATGTCGTGAGTGAGCGACACGTGAACCGCATTCAAGATTTGGTGGACCGTTCGGTAGGCGAGGGAGCCCAATTGGTTACAGGTGGAAAGGGAAGACCAGAGGACAGATTTTTCCAACCCACCCTTTTGGACGATGTTGCGGTCAACCATCCCATTTTTCAGGAAGAGGTTTTTGGTCCAGTGATGTGCGTCATGAAGTACTCAAAGTTGGATGACGCCCTTGCCCTCATCCAAAACATCGAAAAACCCTTGGCGGTCTATATCTTCTCAACTTCCGAATCCAACATTGATCGGGTCAAAAGGGAAACATCCTCCGGCACCATGCTGGTAAACGAGACCACCGTGATGTTCGGCCACACGGGTGTACCGTTCGGTGGAGTCCGACACTCAGGTTTGGGCAAGGCCCATGGACATGCAGGTTTCTTGGCCTTTACGAACGAGAAACCCATCATGCGGCAAAACAGGGTTTTCCCCTTTACGTTGTTGCTGATGGCTCCATACACGCCCCTAAAGCGCAAGCTCATTGGCTTGGTGATGAGGTGGCTGTAATCTCGGCCGCGCTAGTTTGAACTCCCGGTTGGGGGCAGTCGATGCCTATTGTTTGATTACCAATTTTTGGCTGTCGAAATTCCCGTCCTGCTCCATCCTCACGAAATAAATTCCGGCGGGTAGTCGCTCGATATCCCATGCAATCGAATGGCTTCCAACTCCCCAATTCATGGGTTCCGATTGAATCAGGACCCGGCCGGCAAGGTCGGTCAAGCCAAACCTGACGGGGGCTGCATGCATGACTGAGAAGTTGACCCTGACTGACTTGGAGGCAGGATTGGGAAATAGTCCTTCCAATCTGAATCCGTTTTGCAAGGCTTGGTCTACACCTACTAAGCTCACGAATACGGTCATGTTGTCGGATCTGCTGCACCCGTTGGCTCCGAATCCCGTGCAGGTGTACACAGTGGTGCTCGCGGGCGAGGCTTTGGGGTTGGGGCAGTTGGTACAGCTCAGACCGGCGGCGGGTGACCACGAGTAGGAAGCAGCTCCTGTGCCCTGAAGTTGGACGGAGTCACCCGGAATGGTGATGGTTTGGTCCTGACCAGCCCACACACTGGGTGCAGGCAAAAGGCTCACAACCAAGGTGTCGGTATCCTCACAGCCATTCGCATCGGTAATTCTCACTACATAAGTTCGGTTGGCGGTGATGATGGCCACGGGATTGGCCACATTGGCGTTGGTCAATCCTGCAGAGGGTGTCCAAACATAATTGACCCCACCGCTGGCTTGGAGTTGCAATGAATCTCCCGGACAGCCACTTACATCAGTTCCTGCAAAAGCCACGGCTGGGGGCAGCACCGTTACTTGGATGCTGGAAGTTGCCGCATCCGAGCCAATAGCATTGGACGCCGTGAGGGTGACGGTATAGGTGCCCGATGCGCTGTAAGTATGCACAGGGCTTTGAAGTGTGCTGCTGCTGCCATCACCAAAATCCCAAGTCCAAGATGATGGGGCGTTGGAAGTCGAGTCAAAAAATTGGATGGTGCCGCCACAAGCCACCGTGTTGCCGGTTCCAAAATTTGCGACCGGGGGTTGGTTGTAAGAGAAGGTGGAGAAAAATCCCCTTCCGTGGGTGGCGATGTGCACGCTGTTGTTGCTGTATTTGGTCTTGATCATGGAAACCCTGGGCAGTCCTAAGCCTTGGTTTTGCGGTGACCAATACACGTTGGATCCAAATTGGGTGATGTCTGCACAGCGGAAAACACCCATGTCGGTGCCGACCAAAATACCGTTGGGGTTGGTTGGTTCGAAGGCAGCCCAGTTACACGGGATATCAGGCAAATTGCCTGTAAGGTCTTTCCAAACAGCGTTGGCTCCCAAGTTGGCATTTCTACATTCAATCACTCTCTTGGCCACACCAAATGAGGAGTAAGTCACGATGATGTGGTTTCCATCGTTGGGGTTAACCAAAATACAATTCACGTAACCGCTTCCTGCACCGGATGGGTTCACCGTGCCGGGGACGGTGGTGAAGTTCGCACTGTTGGCATTGGGAAGCCTGTAAATGGTCCCGCCGGCAGAAAAGTAAACCAAATTGGCCGGTGTCGTGGCCGGAGCAATGGCTGTAATTTGGGTGTTGAGGTTGGTGGTTACTTGTGTCCACCCGGAGGCACTTCCTGAAGATGAGTTGGCGTGACGCCACAAGCTTGTGGAGGCTTGGTACAACACGTTCGGGTTGGCTGGGTCTATTTCAATGGGGTTGATGAATAAGGTATTTGACTCGTCCAGATTGAAATTGGTAAGGGATGCAAATGTGCCGCCACCATTGCGCGTGCGATAAAGCGTTTCGTACTGGGAGGTGGTGAACATCGTATCCGGGTAGAGTCGGTTGATTGCACAATAGGAGCCATCCCCACCCGTGAGGTCGATTCCGTTGCCGATACCTGTTTGGTTCACCAAAATGGATCCGTTGTCCTGCGTTCCACCGATCAGGACATCGCTGTAGGACCTTGGATCGATGGCGAGTGAATAGAATTGTGTTACGTTGTAGGTCGCGTTTTTGGGCGAGGGCGTGGAACCTTTGTTGGAGGAGTAATAAACACCACCATCGTTGGTGAACACCACCTGGTTGGAGTTGAAGGGGTTTACGGCGGTGTTGTGTTGGTCGGGGTGCATGTAAGTTTGCGTACCACCGTAGGCTGCTGTTAGTTTCGTCCAAGAGCTGCCCCCATTTGTGGTTCTGTATTGGTCGATTCCTCCTACGAATGCGACCAAGTGGTCGTTGGGGTCTACTTCCAAAGTAAGGTCGTACCAAGCTTGACCATTGGTGAAATCATTGCCATTGTTTGGCTGTGCGGTTGTGGTGCTCCAACTGGTACCGCCATTGGTGGAGCGGTAAATGTCAGAAGCGGCTTGATTCACGTCTGAAACTGCATACAGATAGTTTGAATTGCTTTTGCCGACCGCCAACTCAATCCTGTCGTAACCAGCTGGGAAATTCATGGTCAAACGAGACCATGAGCCGGGACTGCCTTGGTTGCTGCCTTGGGTGATAGGACTCTTGTAGATTCCTCCTCCATTGATGGTTGCGTACAAGTCTCCGTTGCCGGCAACTTCCAAGTCGGTTATGAAATCACCGCCAAGTCCGGTACCGCTGCCCAAGCCTTTGGCAAACGTCTGTCCGCCGTCGATTGAGCGCCAAAGACCATTTTTCGTTCCCACGTACAACACACCCGAAGCAACCGCAATGTCTTGGCAATAGTAAAATTGGGAGTTTTGTGATGATGGCAACACCTCCCAAGAGAGTCCGCCGTTGGTTGATTTCCATACACCAGCACCCCGAATGGCATCGGCATTGAACCAACCCTCGCCTGTGCCATAATACATCAGCAATGGGTTCGAAGCATCGTATCCAATGCAAGTCACGGCAACGTTTGAAAAAACTGGGCTCACATTGACCCAGCTGGGGTTGGCCACGGTGACGTCCTGGGTCCGCCACAGCCCACCTCCAACTCCTCCAGCAAAAACAGCTTTGTGTTGTGTATCATTGGGGTCCCACAAAAGCGCCCTTGTACGGCCTCCGACTCCGCCCGGTCCTCGCTCTTGCCAAAGAAGGGCATTTCCGGTCTGTTCGGTGGAAAGTTGGTTGCCCCAAGTTTCTTGAATGTACGCAAAAGCCCTTGTATACCCATCTGCAGGTACTTCTCCCGTGCGTGGGTCCATCCGCTGCAGCTTATCAAACAAGTGAAACATATCCGGCCTCATCCGTTTTTCCCATTGGCTCACTTCACTCATCTTCGGCATTTCAGCCAACTTGCGGTTGAACAGATTTTGGTAGGCCTCTTGGGGAGATTGGGATTGGATGGATTCGCCACAGGGCTGACTGATGCGGATGCTTGCCACCACGGCAACAGCCAAAGAAATCGACAAATACAGGTTGCGCATGACTATTTTACCTCTGGCGTCATATTTGACGCGATTTGAACCACTTTGATGAGGTAAATATACATCACGTGCATCCAAATCCCCCATGTTCTTGCAAAATCGAAATGGTCTTTGGCGTGCCTGCATTCTGATTTCCCATTCCTGCTGCATTTCCCTATTTTCGCAACTCAATCCTATGTGAATCCATGAAAATCCTGAATTGGACAATCTTGTTGGGAATCTCGGCCATGATTTTCGGATGTGGGGGCCCAGCGCACCCCACCGAGGAGGAGGTTAAGCAGCAGGTCGTGGGGTCTTATTGTGCTGAAAATGCCAACTATCGGGTCGATTTGAATCCCGACGGCAGGTATGAGGCTCGACGCGCACAAAGAGGGGCTTTGGCTACTGGTCGTTTTGCCGAAAAGTGTGAAGGAAATTACAGCTTCGAATACGACGAAGACAAACACCTATGGAACCTTGTTTTCCAAAAAGCCGACAAGCATTCCAATCCGTTCATCCGATGTGAAGCGCGCACGGTAGTGGTTTGGGAGCATGAAAAAGGATACACCAAATCGGGAGACTTTTTGGTGATTTCAGAACCATTCGATCAGGAACAACTCATCAAAGACTGCGGTATCCAATGAAAATTCTTTGCGTAGGAAGAAATTATGCCGAGCATGCCAAGGAGCTCTCCAATGCTGTGCCCACCAAACCCATGTTTTTCTTGAAGCCCGATACGGCTTTGGTTCGAGGAAACCAGGACTTTTACTACCCTGAATTTTCCAAGGACATCCACTATGAATGTGAAGTGGTATACCATGTCTGCAAGGAGGGCAAACACGTGAATCCTAAGTTTGCCAAAGACTATGTGGATGCTGTCGGGTTAGGTATCGATTTTACAGCCAGGGACCTGCAACAGGAGGCCAAGGAAAAAGGACATCCTTGGACATTGGCCAAAATGTTCAATGGATCCGCCCCCGTATCAGAGTTTCTGCCGGTCTCGGACTTCAAAGATTTGGCTGACCTGCACTTCGAACTTCGTTTGAATGGCGAAACCCGCCAACAAGGACACACTGCGGACATGATTTTCCCATTGGAGACCCTGATTTCCTACATCACCCAATTTATCACCATCAAAAAAGGTGATTTGATTTTCACAGGCACACCTGCAGGGGTGGGTCCTGTCAAGATTGGCGATCGATTGGAAGCCTCATTGGAAGGCAAGTCCTTGTTGGATTTTCATGTTCGTTAACCCTGTTTACAATACCATTTTATTGGTTTTGTTCTGGGTCGTTGGTTCGGGAAGCTACCTCCATTCCCAACTATCCCGCTATCGTTTCCCGATGGATGGCCATGACTTTTTGGTTTCCGGAACCTTCGGGGAACTTAGAAATGCACATTTCCATGCGGGTTTGGACGTCAAAACGGATGGGTTGGTTGGAAAGCCTATTTTGGCGGTGGCCGATGGATATGTTTACCGCGTCCATGTGAGCCCGGATGTTTACGGGAACGCCTTGTACATCCGTCACTCGGATGGCAATATTTCCTTGTATGCCCACCTGAGCAGATTTGCACCCCTAGTCGATGCACCGTTGTTCCAAAGACAATACGCCACGAAAAGATGGGAGCAAGACCTTTATTTCAACGCGGAGGACCTGCCCGTGAGGGCAGGGCAAGTGGTGGGCTACTCTGGAAATTCGGGACACTCCATGGGTCCGCACCTTCATTTGGAAATACGGGATTCCTTGGACCAGGTATTGAATCCGTTGATTTTTTTCAAACACCTGATCCGTGATGATGTGCCTCCGGTACTTCAGCGAATCGCCTTCCAACCCTTGTCGCCATCTTCCCGCATCGGGGGCCGCCTACAAAAGTTGGAGCTTCAGCCTCAGGGGTCAAACGGGCAATATGCGGTGCCAGGTGTGGTGGAAATCAATGGCGAAATCGGACTTGAGTACCAAGCGTTCGATTTGCTTTCAGGTGCCCCGAATCCTTGTGGAATCAATTATGCCACTTTGTGGTTGGACAACCAATTGCTGTTCGAATACAGGCTGGACCAGTTCAAATGGGATGACAAAAAAGACATCGACATCCATTTTGACTATGCCCATTTTTTGAAAACAGGCCGGCGACTTGAAAGGTGTTACGGGGAGAGCGGTGTAGACCCAGGGGCCTATCCTCGCAATGGCAAAGGGGGTAGGATTGAATTGTATGACGAACAAGTCCACCAATTGAAACTGGAGTTGCGGGATGTACACGGAAATCGTAGCACCTGCAGGGTTCAGGTAAGGAAGGGTTCGCCACAACCATTGCCAACGGAATTGAGTTTTGACGAGCTTACCACGCTTGATGGGCAATTTGAAGGCAATCAGCTTGTTGCACGTTTACGCTACCCCAGTACCCGTCATTTGATGGGCTTGGTCCTGCAGTTTCCCGAACTCCAAGAAGCGGTTGTTCGTCCGGCGTGGTATGAGAACCAATCCCTTTTTTTCGTAGTTGACCTCGCATCATTGCCCCATTTGCCCTTGGCATTGGTAGACCCTGTCACAGGAAAAAGAATCGTTTTCGATTTTCAAGCCATCATCGACCCGTCCCACAACACCCCCATTGGAGTGGGTTCGTTTTCAGCCATTTTTCCTATGGGTTGCACCTATGGGCGGCTTCCCCTCAAACTGACCCAAACACCATCAACCTCTTTTTACTGCTCGGACTTTTATCAATTGGGGCAAGAAGAAACCCCCTTGAGGGGGGCGGTCAAAATCGGCTTTGATGCTCCTGCTTCCATCTTGGAAGAGCACTTGGTGGTTGCACAAAAATCAAATCGTGGGAACTGGGTTTTTGTAGGAAACGAGAAAGGAGCAGACGGTCGTATTTACGCCGACATCCTTTCAATGGGAACTTTTTGTCTCATGGCTGATAGTGTGCCCCCCACCATTCAGTCCCAGAATTTTGTAGATGGTGGCCGCATTGGACAAGTTCAAAACGAATTGGTGATAAACATCGAGGATTCCTTCTCGGGCATCAATCCTAAACGCTGCGTCGTGACATTGGATGGAGAATGGGTCCTTTGCTCTTACGACCACAAAACACACACCCTGACCCATGGTTGGTGGCGTAGACCAGATCCGGGAGTTCATACCTTAGATGTGATGGTGTTCGACAAGGCAAACAATCTCGCCCGCCGGCAGTTTAAAGTTTACTTTTAACCCTCAATCCTGAATACCATGGAACTCCTTGCCCAAGGCTCTGCCGCACCTGAATTCAAGGCCCAAACCCAGTCTGGGGAGTGGGTTTCCCTTTCCGACTTTCGTGGCAAGAAAGTCATCCTTTATTTCTATCCCCAAGACAGCACGCCCACATGTACCAAAGAAGCTTGCAATTTGCGTGACAATCACCAAATCCTCACTGATAAGGGATTTGTGGTGTTAGGCGTAAGTCCGGATGGTGTATCCTCACACCAAAAGTTCGCTACCAAGCAGAACCTGCCCTTCACGCTTTTGGCCGACACCGATCACAACCTCGTGCGCTCTTACAAGGTTTGGGGAGAAAAGCAGATGTATGGTAAAAAATACGAAGGTGTCCACCGCGTCACGTATGTCATCGGTGAAGACGGCCGGATCGAACAGGTGGTTCCGAAGGTGAATGCAGCGGCCCACGCCGAGCAAATCCTGGACCTTTACAAATAATCCCAACATGTCCTTCTAGTGGGTGTGCCCCCGACTCCGTCGGGTCGGGCTGGCTCCGGGGTGCCGTGTGGCCCACAAGCCACACCCCTAACAGATCAGGGCCCTCCACATCCCTCACACGGATGGTCGCTCATTTTCTCATGCTTTTTGTGCGTATTTTTGCGCCCTGAAGTTCGCAAGATGGGAAACGTCCGCGTCATAGCCAGGCTTGACATCAAAGGCCCCAATTTGGTCAAGGGAATCCACTTGGAGGGTCTGCGCGTGCTCGGCAAACCAGAGGAGTTTGCGAAATATTACTACGAAAACGGTGCGGACGAATTGTTCTACCAAGACGTGGTGGCGAGCCTTTATGAGCGCAATTCCCTGCAAGACATCGTGACCCGCACTGCTCGACAAAGCTTCATACCCCTGACAGTAGGCGGAGGAATCCGCACCTTGGATGATATCCGAGAAACGCTTCGTGCCGGCGCCGACAAGGTGGCCATCAACACGCAGGCCATCAAGACTCCCTCATTCATCCAGGAAGCAGCCCGGAAATTTGGATCCAGCACTATTGTGGTTGCCTTGGAGGTCATCCGAACGGGAGGGAAATTCCTCTGTTACACGGATTGCGGTCGCGAACATACGGGTGTGGATGCCTTGCAGTGGGCTGCACGTGTTGAGGAGCTCGGTGCAGGTGAAATCCTACTCACCTCGGTGGACAGGGAGGGTACTGGCACTGGGTTCGATTTGGAATTGATCCGTGAGGTGTCAAGGTTGGTCAATATTCCCGTGATCGCACACGGCGGCATGGGAAATGGTCAACATGCGGTGGAGGTGGTGCATGCAGGTGCTTCTGCTTTGGCCGCAGCCTCTGTGTTTCATTATGACCACCTTCAAAGAGCCCACCGGCAACAAGGTGCACACGAGGGTGAAGGCAACGTGGAGTTTCTGAAAAGTGGTCGGGGATTCGGAGCCATCCAACCCGCCAACATACCCGAAATAAAGTCGGCCTTGTACAGCGCAGGGATTCCCTGCAGATTCACCTCAACCTCAAGTCGATGAATATTGCGATTGTTGACTACCAACTCGGCAATTTGTTCAGTGTCAAGCAGGCCTGCCAAAGCTTGGGATACCAGGCCGAAATCGTGTCCGACCCGGATTCCTTGAGAAAGTCCGACGCGTTGATTTTGCCTGGGGTGGGGGCATTTGCAGCTGCCATGACCAATTTGAATCAATCGGGAATGAAGGAAGCGTTGTTGGAATTTGCAGCTTCCGGAAAGTCCTTTTTGGGCATTTGTTTGGGCATGCAGCTTTTGTTCACCGAATCGGAAGAGTTTGATCAAATGAAAGGGCTCAACTTGTTGGAGGGTCAAATCAAACGCATCCCAAGCGATGGCAGAAAAGTTCCCCAGGTCGGCTGGAATCAGATACATGCAGCAGGTCAGCCTTGGCAAGGTTCATGTCTCAAAGAGGTGAGAGAGGGAGAATTCATGTATTTCGTTCACTCCTACTACTGTGCACCCAAAGAACCCTCTGTGGTGTTGTGCACCACCGAATACGACGGGTTTTCCTACTGTTCAGCCGTGAGGAAGGACAACGTGGTCGCAACTCAATTCCACCCGGAAAAAAGTGCTGAACCCGGACTGACCATCTATGCCAATTGGTTGAAATCCGTCTGATTCGGAGCTTCCAATCCCAAGTTTTGTTTCAATTTGTCTTTGAGTTCCTCCGAGCTGCCAAACCCAAATCGGGAAAACTCCCCGAGGTACCTCATGTCGATACTCGTCCAATTTTCTTTCCCCGCATAAAAATAACTGTCCAAACCATGGTGGAGCCTGTCGAAAATGATGGTGGACTGCGATGCCAATCCGATTTTGGCTTCATAGAACCTTTCCAAGGAGTTGTCGCCATCCAATGAGAGCTCAAATCCCTCCCTCTGCACAAATTCAGCGTAGGGCATGACAATGTCGTGGTTGCGGAGCAGGGTAAGTTCAAGTGGGTGGGGGTATACTTTCACTTTGAGTTGAGGATAATCCCGTTTCAAGGCGGCACAGGCATCCAAAATATCCAACAGGATTCGGTACCAGCGGTTGCCCAAAAACTCCCCTCGGCGGATTCGTTCCACATCCTCCACTCGCCATCCCAATTCCGTCCTAGCCCAAAACCCACTCGAATAAACTCCTATGTCAACCGTGGACTCTGCTCGTTTTAGGTTATCCATCACATCGGCCTCCTCGAGACCCCACAGCTCCATGTTTCCAACCTTCATCCATCCCAATTCCATGTAAAATTTGGATTCAGTCTCTTGGATGCGGGAACAAAGTTTCAAATCCAAATTGGGATGATATAGGTACCGGTTGTCTCGAAACAGAAGGCTGTTGCTGCTTCCTACCTTGGGGTTGTATCCAGGCATCAATGCGGATGCAGTCAAGCTGCTCAAATAAGTGTCGGGCTCGTAACAGTAAAACAACATTTGGTCAGTGTCATCGCCGAAAAAGGCGACCTGCTGCAGGAGCATATTGGCAAATTTGAGCTTCCAATGAGGAAATACCCGCGTGCGCGTAAAAGTTGAGGAGAATGTTGCCCAAGAGAGCAGAGCGGCCGCTTTCAACAAACGACGAATTTGTTTCCATCCCAGTTTTTGAACATACAAAGGCGACAAGAACCGCTCGTGTGAAACAGCCAAAATCGAGTTGTCAGGCAGGCTTTGCCCCAGACCAGCATACTTCCGGTAATAATAAATTCTCCTTTGTGGTTTATCTGCCGCATTGTAAAGGATTACCTTCAAATCTGGCCTTTTGCGCAAGCGCAAAGGAATGGACAAAATCAAGGCCCACATCCGGAACCAAAACCTGATTTGCAGTCCAATGGACAAGGGTCTGCGAAAATACTTGCCTTGCAAACGAAACGCCAGGGATTTCCACAAGGGATAATAGGACAACCCGGATTGCCGGGAAACCGATTTCAGGATGCTTTTTGAAAAGTGCATCAGCCGCAATCAGTCGTCTGCCCCTCCGCCCCAAACGGTATGTCTCAATTGCCACTCCCCGCGATCGTTGCGGGTCCATAGGTGTGGTGAGCGGAATTTGTCCACGAGTTCACCTCTGAAAAAGTCTGGGTCAATTTCCAAATATTCCATTACCTCTTGGAAATAACGGTCTGGAAACTCCCCGTCGAATCGCTTGACCAAGGCCACGCCTTCTTCACGTGTGATGTGGTTGTTGCGAATTTCTTGTGAGGCATCGTAGGTTGCACGACCGATTCCAAACTTGATGTAGGTGGTGTAATAGTGGAGGTCGTCGATTTTGTCGTCGATGCTGTTGTATTTGCTGTAGGTGCCCTGCGTTCGGAATGGCCTTGCCTTGAAACCAGTGTTTTCTACGGCATAATAATAAACTTCTTGGGGCACCCATTTGAGGTAGTAGCCTAAGTAGTGAACCTCAATTTTGGATTTTTCCAATTCATCGGCTGAGGCGGGTAAGAAGGCCAAGATGTCGGAAAGTTTGACATCATATTTTTCTTTGAGCTCTCTTACTGAAACACCTCCCAAATATATTTCATCCAGGTTTTGGTAGCTGTAATAGCTTTTGTCCCGTAAGGAGGCTGCATTGTCTGCAATGGGATTTCCATACTCGGCTTCATTTTCTCCGTAGAACACGAGGGGGATTCCAAATTTGGCCGCGATTTTAGGTGCCAAGTTTTTTTGTCCCAAAATGAAAGTTTGGAATGGGTGCAACAGGTTTTCAATGCTGAGTTTGGTGAGCAACTTCATCACCTTTCCGTTCCGGTTGAAGCTGATGTTGTCGAAACCCGCGTCGATCCAGTTTTTGAAATTGGAATATCCGTAGTCGGTATAGAGGATGGGAGGCCAAGTCACGGTCAAGGGATTCATCCCATACTTATACTTCAGGATGTGGGCAGCATAGGCGCTGTCTTTCCCTCCCGACCCGGGTACCAAGATGTCGTAACTGCCGTCATTTCTCCGGTATTTGTCAAGAAGGCGCAACAGTTGTTCTTCCCTCGAACTCCAATCTATGCGGTCTTTGATTTCCGCTTGCCTGCATGCATCACAAATGCCATCCTCGTTGATGTTGAGGGTGGTTTTTTTACTCTCGATGGTATGCTTGAATTCTACTGCTGAGGCCGGTCGTTGGTTGCTCATCACGCACCTCTTGCACCAAGTTACTTGAGGTGGCAGCCCAAAAAAAGTTTCCTTTGACATTTTTGCCGACTAGGGTAAGGGTCTGCACAACCCTTTTTGGGAGTCAAACCGATGCAAAGTTATTCAAATCTCGGACAAGGACGCTTTTCAGCATCTGCTTTGTTTCAACATGCGAGGTTCGCTGACTTAACGTTCCTTGACGGTACTGGTTGAAATTCGAGTCAGCCTTTCCGGGGTCAAATCTTGGGCTTTCACCACCCAATCAAATTTATCCTCGGCATTACCGTTCCTGATGTCGTCCAAAAGTTTCAGGATTGCTGGTCCGACCTTGCGCTCCGACACCGGAGGCAATACCATTTCGGGATGGTCCTTGATGCGGTCTACCGTTCCGTCGTGGGCAATTCGGCTAACATGGGCAATGGTTGCTGCCGTTCCTGTTCCGAAGGCCTCTTCCAATTTGCCGTCTTCATACGCCTCCCAAATTTCATCCACCGGGAGCAGGCGAATCTGAACACGATAACCCTGATCTCTCAGTAGCTTGATTACAGCCTTTCGTGTGGTTCCCCTCAGGATGGAACCTGTCAGTTTCGGCGTAATCACCACGCCGTCAATCACGAAGAAAACGTTCATGGTGCCGCATTCCTCGACGAAACGGTGGTTTTTGCCGTCTAACCAAAGCACGTTGGTATATCCTGCGTGTTTGGCCTCGTTGCTCGCCAACAAACTGGACGCATAATTGCCGGCAGCTTTTGCCTCACCGGTTCCGCCTTCCGAAGCCCGGACGTATTTGGCCGTCACCTGCAGACTCACGGGGTCGGGATAATACGCTCCCACCGGACAGGTGAAAATCATGAATTTATAATTGTCGGATGGGCGAATGCCTACATATTCGTCTGTCGCGAAATAAAAAGGGCGGATGTACAACGCCGTGCCTTCTTTGGTGGGAATCCAATCCCTGTCAAGGGAGATGAGCTCCCTCAAACCTTCAGCGAAAATTTCTTTCGGGATTTCAGGCATGCACATGCGGTGTGCAGAGGCATTCATCCGCTTGTAGTTTTCCCATGGGCGGAAAAGCAAAGGGTCTCCGGCGGAGTTCTTATAAGCTTTCAAACCCTCAAATATGGATTGTCCATAGTGAAGAGCGCTCATGGACGGCGATACCGTGATTTTTCCGTAAGGAAGAATCTGGGCATTTTTCCATTTCCCATCCTCATAATCAACCATGTACATATGGTCGCTGAATACCTTTCCGAACGGGGCATTGTTGATGTCTACCTCACCAAGGCGAGATTGTTCGATGGGGTGTATCGTCATGTTCGATGATTCGATGATGTTGTTTACCGGGGTTGCTATCATGCTGCCGATGTTTAAAGGTACTACTCCACAGCCAAAAGCTGCACATCAAAATACAAAGTGGCATATGGAGGAATCACATCTCCCGCACCCTTGGACCCATATGCCAAATCAGGGGGGAGTTTGAAAAAATAACGGCTGCCAATCGGCATGAGGGCCACACCTTCCTCCCAGCCACTGATAACACGGCTTTCTCCCAAGACGAATCGGAAGGGCTGATGCCTGTTGATTGAGCTATCGAAAGGGGTTCCATCTTCCAAATATCCGGAGTAATGGACAACCATGGTTTGCCCTTTGATGGGCTTGTCTCCCGTGCCGGGTATCAAAACTTTATAAGCCAATCCGGACGAGTGCAAGGTGTATCCGCTGCTGATGACAGAATGCTCCCAACTCGTGATACCTGCTATTTCGGTCCAAGTTTTGACAGCCTGCTGTATAAATAGGATGTCTGAAGTGGTCAGATCGACAATTTTGCCACCGTTCAAACCTAGCAAATACCGAGAATCTGGTCCAATTCCATTGGTGGGCAAGTCAAATTTCAATAAAACGGTTTTTTTTCCAGCCCGCGTTTCGAAATGGAAATAAGGACTGCCCTCAGAAAAAGATGCACAACGATTGGTGACCTCGGGCAGCGTATAACAAAAGTCTATGATTTCTCCTGAGACAGGTGCACAAGTGTTGCATTGTCCCAACATCGGAACCCAATGCCCCAAAGCCACGCTGAAGAGAATCAATGCAATTTTCATGGAAACGAAGTTAGAAATAAACACCGAGACCTAACACAGCCTTTTGGGAGTATGCCATGACACCTGAGGCCAAACTGATGGCAACGGCGGGGACGTTTCGACACCTTTAAAATAAATGCTAACCCGAAAGCAGGATATCGTAAAGTGTCTGAGAGTATAAACTGAATTGCGGGGGGATTGTTGCACGTATGGTCAGCTGTTCAGATGCTGAATTTTCCCTGGTAGGGTTTCCCTTTGTACCAAAACTCGTAAAAGTAGGTTTTGCCCTTTTCAAATTTTTCAGCTTTCAATGACTGTGCATGCGTCCCCTTGTCTTTAACGCCGAAGTCCTGCCACATCTTCTTTTTTTCTGAATCGAACAAGTAAAACTCAATGTATCCTGGATAGGGAATTTCATAGGTGAGCTTTACGGAAGTGGATGTGATCATGGGGGGCATGAGATGAAGCACCACCTCAGGAGCAACATGGACAGCCGCTTGGACTGGCGTCGCACTACCAACCCAGCCGAGGGGTATGAAGGCCCAATAAATCAATGCAATCTTCCAACGCATGAAGTCAAACATACATAAATTTGGGCGGAAACAACAACTTCAAGCATGGATTGTCGCCCTTTCAACTACCACACCTTCAAGAAGTTTTGTCTTTTGTTAATCCTTTTGGGTTACAACTTGGTTTGGGGCCAAGACCATCAGCCCGACTTTTCAATGACCATGGAGGAGTTCCAAAATCGTGCTTTGAAGTCGAAGGAAGAGGTTTGGGTAGTTGATTTCTGGGCCACTTGGTGCAGGCCTTGTGTGATGGCCATTCCACACATGAAGGAACTGCATTCGACCTATGCTCCCAAAGGAGTACGGTTCATCAGTGTATCCTGGGACCAAAACGAAAGGCAATGGCAAGAGGGATTGATTCGTTTTCAAATGCCTTGGCAACATCTGATTGTGACCAAGACCGAAGTGGCATGGTTCGAGAAGAGTTTTCCGCACAAGGGCATCCCAACTGCTTTTGTGGTTTCAAGGTCGGGAAAGTCCAAGAAAGTTAACGATGTATATACCCTCGACAAGGCCATTGACAAAGCACTGGCAAAATGAGTGAAGCCGTAAAAAACCAAGGATACAAACTGGTCGAATGCCCCCGAGATGCCATGCAGGGGATTCTGCAACCCATTCCCACCGAAGAAAAAGTCCGCTATTTGCAGGCCTTGCTGGATGTGGGATTTCACACATTGGACTTTGGTAGTTTTGTGTCGCCCAAAGCGGTTCCCCAAATGGCTGATACTCCAGAGGTGTTGGCCAGCCTAGATCTTTCAAAAACTAAGACCCATTTGTTGGCCATCATCGCCAATGCCAGGGGGGCGGAAGAGGCCATGCAGCATGGTTCAATTCGATTTTTGGGCTATCCGTTTTCGATTTCTGAGACCTTCCAACAAAGGAATACGCGAGCAGGGATAGGCGAGTCGTTGGAGTTGGTTAGGCAGCTTCAGGCCATGTGTGTGACGGGAGGCAAGGAGTTGGTGGTCTATATCTCTATGGGTTTTGGCAATCCTTATGGCGACCCATGGAGCCCTGAAATTGCTTCAGAATGGGTGGGTGAAATCGTAAGTGCCGGAGTAAAAATCGTTTCGATGGCTGATACGGTGGGCACAGCTAGGCAGGAGCACATTCAACCCCTGTTTGAAACCCTCATTTCCATCTATCCGGAGGTAGAGTTTGGTGCACACTTTCATGCGACGCCAACCGAACGTGTTGCCAAATTGGAGTCAGCGTTTGCGGGGGGGTGCCGCAGGTTTGACTCTGCTTTGCTTGGATTTGGTGGATGTCCTTTTGCCAAAGACGATTTGGTGGGCAATATCGCCACCGAAACCTTGTTGGAGTGGATGGGTGGCAAGGCGATTTCAACTCAACTGGACAGCGATGCGCTGGGCAATGCGATGCAATTGGCGCAAAAGCTATTTGGGCAGTACCACTGACAATTTTCAAGAGCCGGCCGAAGGCGGGACTTCAGGGGGTTGGGTTGCCAACCGAATATCACATTGACGAAGGAGCAATTCCCACCTTCCTTGAAAAAAGGTCATGGACTGGGACAAATAAGCAATTGTCTGGGGGTCCGGAATGAAATAAGGCTCATCAACAACCTGGAGCCTGAGGTTTTCCAATCCAATTTTGTAATAAAACAACATCGCCACATCATGGAGCGGATTTCGAATGGCCAAAATGCCGGCATTGTATGCCTCCACGTATTTGATGAGGGTATTTTTTACAGCCTCAAAGCCAGTGCCTCCCCCGAGTCTCGCCTCCAAGTTCTGGAGCATCTTTCCAAACAATCGCTCCGCCTGTGTTCTTTCAAACAAGTCAAATGCCGCCCTGAAATTGACCGCAATCATGGCAATGGAAAAATTCAACCGGACAAAGGGTATTTTGGGGACTAACTGACCACTGGATTCAACGCAACTCACAAACCCGGGCCCAATATGATCCCATTGCTCCTCAACCATGTTCAGCAATCCTTGCAAAATGGCATCTGTGGCCTCCTCCTCGGTGATGGATTTGCGTTCAAAGCTCATGGTGTCACCAATATAGAGAAATAAAAAAGCCGCTCAACACGGAGCGGCGAGGTCTTTCGTTTGACCTTTTTCAAACAGCAAAGCTTTCTCCGCAGGCACAGGTTCGGGAGGCATTAGGGTTGTTGAATTGGAAGCCTTTGCCATTCAGGCCATCGGTAAAATCCAATTCGGTGCCAACCAAGTACAATAGACTTTTGGCATCCACGTAAATTTTGACTCCATTGTCCTCAAACACGTGGTCGCCGGGCTTTTCAGTGTTTTCGAATCCCATGTCATAAGAGAGGCCCGAGCACCCTCCTCCCTTCACGGAGACACGGATGCCATGTTCAGGGGTATGGCCCTCTTCCAATCGTAGGTTTTGCAAGCGCTCCCGAGCTTTGTCGGAAACCGTTACCATGGGCGTTGTGGTAGGTGTCATGTCAGTTGTCGATTTTATGAATCCACTAGCAAAGATAACGCAAGCTACCCAAAATGGTTGCTCAAGAAATCAGGTTTATCGTCAGAGGGGACGTTGGCCTCGAAGTTTAGTGACAGCTTCCTTCACATGGTTTATGGCGAAAAGGACATCCCGCTCTTGGGTAGGTCTTCCGAAAGAAAACCTGATGGATGAATATGCTTCTTCCCTGGATAAACCCATGGCCATCAACACGTGGCTCGGCTCCATGGAGGCAGAATTACATGCGGAGCCGGTCGAAACCGCTATGCCCCTCATGGCCATCATCAAGGCTTCAGCTTCCACATCGCCAAAATAGATGTTGCTGACATGCTCCAATCGCTTGGTTGGGTGGCCAATCAAACGGGTTTTGGGAAGGAATAAAACGTTTTGCTCAAACAAATCCCGCAATTTGGAAACCCTTTGCGCCTCATCTTCCATGATTTCGGTGCAGACTTCGCATGCTTTGCCAAGACCCACGATGCCAGGCACGTTCAAGGTGCCACTTCTGACGCCGCGCTCATGTCCGCCGCCGTGCATTTGCGCCTCCAACCTCACCCTTGGGTTCTTTCGACGGACATACAATCCACCCACACCTTTGGGTCCATACATTTTGTGGGCAGAAAAGGCCAGCAGGTCCACCCCCAAATGGTTGACGTCCACCGTGATTTTTCCGACCGCTTGTGTGGCGTCGCACAGGAAAAGTGTGCCGTTGGTGCGTGTGAGCTCGCACAATTCAGAAATTGGTTGGAGCACTCCGGTTTCGTTGTTGGCCAACATCACGGAAACCAAAACCGTGTCCGATCGAAGGGCATTGCGGAATTCATCGAGGCTCACCAAACCATCCGCCCCAACTGGTACATGAGTGACCTCCCAACCCATTTTGGCTAAATGGTCGCATGGGTCGAGAACCGCTTTGTGTTCGGTGGATGCCACGATGATGTGGGTTCCTTTGGATGAGTGGGCTTGTGCTACGCCTTTGATCGCCAAATTCAGGCTTTCGGTGGACCCGGAGGTGAATACAATCTCTTGGGGCTCACAACTGATGAGGCTCGCGACTTGTTCCCGCGCAATTTTGACCGCCTCATCAGCCACCCAACCAAATGCATGCGTCCGACTGCCCGCATTCCCGAATGAAGAAGAGAAATAAGGAAGCATGGCCTGCAACACCCGTTCGTCCACCGGGGTGGTTGCATTATAATCCAAATAAATCGGGGTGGGCAAGGGCTTTTAGGGCAGAAATCAGTTCATCTCTGCCAACTCGAAATCATAGCTTTCCATGATGAGGTTGGCCAATAATTTTTGGCAGGCTTCGTCCACCTTGCCCTCGGCTTCTGCACGGTCTTTTGCCTCCACTTCCATGGAAATTCGCTTGCCGATCCTGAGGTTATCGAGGTTGGAGTAGCCCATGTTGTGCAATCCCAAAGTGGTTGCTTTGCCTTGTGGGTCCAACAATTCCGGACGGGGCATGATGTTGATGAGAGCGCGGAATTTCATTGCGATGCGTGGATTTTTGAATCGATGAAAGAAAACAAAAAATACAGAACGATGATCAAGGGAGCAGCCTTGTACCACCAAAGCGCCAACAAAGTTACGGAAATCAGGAGCAATGCATAACGTGGCCAATTCCCTTTCCAACTGTATTCCTTGAACTTCATGGCCAACAAGGGTATTTCAGTGACCAGCAAAATGGAGAATACCAAGACCAATATCGGCAAGACCATGGGGTGAAACAGCCACTCGATGGGGGTTGGAAACATGGAAAACTCGTCGCTTTCCGCTTTCCAAGCAGCTGATTGTTCCCCGTGAGCCAAAAATATCGACAAGAAAAACAGGGCATTCGCAGGGGTGGGAAGCCCCAAGAACCCGAAAGATTGTCTCGTATCCACATTGAATTTGGCCAACCTTAGTGCAGAAAACAAGGGAATCACCAATCCGATCAACGGGAATATCCAAACCCAATCTGAAGGCAACGCATGGGCAAAACCAGGCAAATGTCCCGCTCCATGCCCCCAACCCGCTGTCAATTGTGTCTTGAGTACATGGTAAACGAGCATACCGGGTAGAATACCAAAACTGGCCAGGTCGGCCAAAGAGTCCAGTTCCTTTCCAATGGGAGAAGAAGTCCTCAAAGCCCTTGCGGCAAATCCATCCAAAAAATCACACAGGAAGGATGCTGCCATCAACCCGGCTACCCACCAATGAACTTTGCCTCCTTGGTGCTCAAACAGAACCACCATGGCGATGAGCCCAAACGCCAAATTGGCCAAGGTCAAGCCATTGGCAACCCATGATTTATTGGGAATAAAGCCCATGTTTTTGGATGTATTGGTTGACCGGATCGGGTACCAAATAGCGGATTTCCTTTTTGGCTTTCACCATTTCCCGAATCTTGGTGGCGGAAATATCCAACAGGTTCAAATTGAACATATTCACTTGCGGGTAACGGTCCCTGAAACTGTTTTCATCGGTGTTTCGGGGATGGCAATAAATAGTGTAGTCCGCTAAAATGTGCTCAAAATCCTTCCATTTATGAAAATTGGTCAGGTTGTCCTCGCCCATGATGAGTGCAAACTGAGTGTTTGGGTAATGCTTCTTCAAGTGGCGAAGGGTATCGATGGTATAGGATGGTTTGGGCAAGGTAAATTCGACATTGGAAGCCATGATACGGGGGTTATCTCCAATGGCCAATTCCACCATTCTCAGCCTGTCGTATTCGTTCAGAAGGGTCTTTTTTTCTTTGTGGGGGTTCTGAGGTGACACCATCATCCATACTTGGTCAAGGTCCGTTTCGTTCAATGCTCCTTGGGCGATGATGAGGTGTCCCACGTGAATGGGGTTGAATGATCCAAAAAACAGGCCTATTTTCATGATTCAGACGATGTTTTGCACCTGCTCCTTGATTTTTTCAAGCTCTTCTTTCATCTGCACCACATGGACTTGTATGCCCGCGTGGTTGGCCTTCGAACCGATGGTGTTGATTTCCCTGCCGATTTCTTGAAGGATGAATCCAAGCTTCTTGCCGTTGCTTTCAACCTCGGATAGTGTTTGGTGGAAATACTCCAAATGCTTGGTCAATCTTACCACCTCTTCGTTCACATCCAATTTTTCGATGTAGAAAATCAATTCCTGTTCGAAACGGTTCACATCGACTTGTGTCCGTTCTTTCAAGTCGGCCAAGGCATTCCCGATGCGGGCCTTGATGTTTTCCAATCTTTCCGGGAGCATCGGTAAGATGTTTTCCAAAGATTGGGCGATTTTTTCGGCACAAGTCCGCATGTCCTGTTCGAGTGCCAATCCTTCTCGGTTTCGGCTCTCTACAATCTGATTCAGTGCCTCACCGAAGGCCTTCATCACCAGGTCCATCTCTTCAGGATCTACATCGTCGGCATCGGTGGAAATGGCATCGGGCAAACCCAGTATGTATTCCATATCAAGGGGTTGGCTGAGACCCAATTCATGCCTAAGACCATCCAATTCCCGCACGTAAGCATGAAGCAATGGCTTGTTCACACGAAGCTTCAGTTTTTCCGGATTCAAAACCTCTAAGTTCAGGACGGCATTGATTTTCCCACGTTGAAGCTTTTGATTCAGCAGGTTGCGAATCACAATCTCCTGTTGCATGTAGGTGCGTGGGAGCTTGATGTTGATTTCAACGAATTTGCTGTTGAGCGATTTGAGCTCCACAGTGGCTTTGTAATTGGCGGAGGTCAGACTCGAAGAGCCGTATCCGGTCATGGATTGCACCATTGCGTAGGAGTTGCGATTGGAACAAAGGTAAGGAGATTGTGTGATTCAGTTTCTCCGCAACAGGATGAAAGGATTGCCATCAGTCGGGCACGGCACCGCCAGGCAGGGTAATGATTTCCCGAACCATGTCGCGCTTGTAATTCAATTGATAGGCATAAGTGGCGCCCGGGCTCAATTTAGATGAACGCAAGACAATCCTGTTTTCTCCGTAAGGTCGGTCATATTGGTTTCTCCAAATCAACTGCCCCGTGGCGTCAAAAAGGCGAATTTCCACCATGCCCGAGTAGGGGATTTCATAATTGATGGAAATGAAGTTTTCGTTGATTTCCGTGCCCCTCATGAGGATTTTGGCATCGACCAAATGGGTTCCCTCGGTTTTTTGACCCCATACCACACCCGTTCCTGCCATCAAGAGGATGAAAAGCACAATATGAAGGCCGTACTTCACCAAAGTGAAATTTGAATGAGTAGCTAGCAATCCTGATCCGCCAGGTTTGGGACGGTTATTCATACAAATATATCATTATCGGGATACCTTGAACGGCCTGAACAAGGAAATATTTCACGATTTCACTACTTTTAAACCCTCTACCAACCAAGCGCGGCATGTTGTCATGTCGGGGAAAAACAGGGTGGGATTAGGGATAAACGATGAAAAAAACCATCTCTTTTAGCCTGTGTTCATCTTTTGGCTTGCTGTTGCTGCTTTGGGCCTCGTCCCTTCATGCCCAAAGGACGGCCCCTGTTTTGGGTCTCCACGAGGTAGCTGCCGGATGCCATGCATTTGTCCACGCCGACATTACGGTCAAGCCGGGATTGAGGTATAGCAATTCCACTTTGTTGGTACGGGATGGCTTGGTGTTGGCGGTGGGTCCTGGGCTCAATATTCCTGCCGACGCCGTGGTTCACGACATGAAAGGTGCCGCCATTTTGCCCGGTTTTGTGGAGAGTTATGGTTTGGTGAATGGCAAAAAGGACTCGAAAGGCGGACGTGGTGAGGGCGGGCCGGTATACCAAACCTCCAAGCCGGGTGCCTATTATTGGAACGAGGCGGTCAAACCCGAAAATGATGTTTTGATGGGGTTGGACTATGACCCTAAGAGGTTCAACGAGTATTTGGAGGCAGGATTCACGGCCATCCACTTGCTTCCTGATGATGGGATTTTCAGGGGTAGCAGCGCAGTAATCTTGCCAGGCAAAGCCAACCCACATGAAGGCTTATTGGTCCCCAGAGCCGCCATGGCCATGAGTTTTAAGAAGGGTAGCTCTTCCCAATCCTACCCCGAATCCCTCATGGGTGCAATCGCCCTCATCCGTCAGGTACTCGCCGATGTCGAATGGTATGCCGTCGCCAAAACTTTCGTTTCCAAACAATCAGGAGCCAAGCCTGTGGAAACCAACCTTTCTTTAGAGGCGTTGATTAGGGCATTCTCAGAGAAACTCCCCGTATTTTTTGAGTGTGGTGATTGGCAGGATGTTTTGCGTGCTTCCAAAATAGCTCGGGAATACAACAAAACCCTTGTCTTCAAAACCGGATGGGATATCTACAAGCGGGCTGAAAACATGGCTGCGCTCAACGCCTCCTTCATCATGGGATTGGATTTCCCCGAACCCTATGACTTGTCTGACCCGCAGGAAGCCAGAACCATCCCTTTCAACAAATTGTTGGAATGGGAGCAAGCTCCTCGGGCGCCGTCCATCATGAGGGGGTTACAGGTTCCCATTTCGTTTACGGCCCACGGACTTAAAAAGCCCAAATTGCTTTGGGAGAGTTTGGCCAAGGCCATCCGACATGGATTGGACCCGGATGCGGCATTGGATGCCTTGACCCTTGCTCCTGCCAGATTGTTGGGTCTTGAGCAGCAAATTGGTAGTTTGGAAGCGGGCAAGTTGGCCAACTTTGTGGTCTATGAAGAGCAACCATTCCGCACTTGTGAGCCAGTTGTATTGGAGACTTGGACCGGAATAAACGTCTACAGAATGTCCACGATTCCCAAAGAAGATTATCGTGGTCAATATGTTCTGAAGGCGGGAGAAAAGGCATATTCCATCTTGATCGGTGGCTTGGCCACTGCACCTCGCCTTAAGGTTGTCGTGGACAAGGATACCTTGAAAGGAGAATTGGAAATGACCGGTCCGGAAATTCGGATGTCTTTCCCCACACAAAAGGGTAAAGAGGCCAGCAATCTAACGGTGGCGGGTGTGGTTTCCGGAAAGGTTTCCAAACTCAAAGGTTTAAGTGCGGATGGACGGGTGATGGATTGCGTCCTGGACAGGACTGGCTCCTTTCAAGTAGATTGGAAAGACAAGGAAAAGAAAAGCCTTGAATTGGTGGACATGACCAAATTTCCTGCCCTTCGGTTTCCGGCCGGAGCCTACGGCCAAATTAAGTTGCCCACTCAAGGCACTTGGTTGATCAGGAGGGCCACGGTGTGGACGAATACCAAGCAAGGCATTCAGACCGATGTGGATGTTTTGATTGAAAATGGACAGATTCAGGCCGTTGGGAAATCCTTGCGAGCACCAGAATCGGCAACCGTGGTGGATGCCAATGGCCGGCACCTGACTCCCGGAATCATTGATGAACACAGCCACATCGCCATTCGTCAGGGAGTGAATGAAGGCAGCCATGCCGTGACCGCGGAGGTGAGAATCGGGGACGTTTTGGATGGG
>Ga0209972_10000367_pt1 | contig 44062 bp, 33 predicted proteins | sample NOAtaG_7_FD_187302 | JGI IMG/M metagenome (GOLD analysis project Ga0209972, IMG submission 187302) | Freshwater lake microbial communities from Lake Erie, under a cyanobacterial bloom - NOAA_Erie_Diel1S_2200h metaG (SPAdes) (version 2) | ecosystem: Environmental > Aquatic > Freshwater > Lake ...
ATGCCGGCCTTACGCTCGGTGAAGACGGGGCCACCCACCAGATTCTCGAAGACCTGGGCCTCATGAAAATGCTCCCGGGGATGACGGTAATCAATACCTGCGATTACAACCAAACCAAGGCAGCCACGATTGCCATTGCGGCGCACGAAGGCCCGGTTTACCTGCGCTTCGGCCGTCCGAAATGGCCGGTATTTACACCCGCAGACCAGGTTTTTGAAATAGGGAAGGCATGGATGGTGAACGAAGGCACCGACGTAAGCATCTTCGCCACCGGTCACATGGTATGGAAAGCCATAGAAGCCGGGGTTCGCCTCGCTGAACAGGGCATTTCTGCCGAGATCATCAATATCCACACCATCAAACCGCTCGATATGGAAGCGGTGCTGAATTCTGCCCGCAAGACCCGTTGTGTGGTAACGGCCGAAGAACACCAGATCAATGGCGGTCTTGGCGACAGCATCGCCCAACTGTTGGCCCGGAACCTGCCACTGCCGGTGGAGATGGTTGCCGTGATGGACAGCTTCGGCGAAAGCGGCAAGCCTGAAGAATTGATGGTGAAATACGGCATCGATACGCCGGATATCATTGCAGCTGTGGGGCGGGCAATTGCGCGCAAAAGCTGAGCTATTTCATCCGGCCCCAGGGTACGTTATTTTGGGAGTCGGTTTGTGATGACATACATCCAGCAGGGAAGCCAGGTCGATTGACGCTTGACATTCAATGTGTTATGACGCAATTCGATATCATCTCATGAGGGCCGGAACGATAGCTGCAATGTAGCCCGACCCGGCCTTCCGGGTCGCATATCCTAGCTGCGGAATGGAAACGGCGTCCCGACCCGGTTATCCGGGTCGTATGGCATGGATAAGATCCAATTTAAATCAACATCAACCTCACGATAGCCGCTCGTTGAATCCGGCCTAAAACAAAAAAACCGACGCATCGTCGGTTTTTTTATGTAATCAAAGGATTTTTTGTGCCCAGTACTGGACTCGAACCAGCACGCCGTGAAGCACCACCCCCTCAAGATGGCGTGTCTACCAATTTCACCAACTGGGCATTTCCTTAAAGAACGTTAGGGCTTGCACCCTTGCTGGTGCCCAGGACAGGATTCGAACCTGCACGCTTGTGGGCGCTGCCGCCTGAAGACAGTGCGTCTACCAATTTCGCCACCTGGGCATCTCATACCGGCGTACCGGCTGAAACGGGGTGCAAATATAGCAATCTTATCTTTTAAACCAATCGGGTCGCTTCCACAAAACCAGAAAAAATATTACCGCTGGTACGAGGATGGCCAAAATGGGCTTCCAGGAGTAAACGAGCAGGTCCGGATATAGCGCAATCAACACCACGGCTCCGGCAATGCCGCCGCCCAGGTGCGCATCGTGGCCAACATTTCCCAATTGTGAACGCACGCCATAAATGCTGTAAGCCGTGTAAAGCAGCGCAAAAATCCAACCTGGGATTCCGATGGGAATGAACATGATCCCCAGATTCATGTCGGGGAAAAGTATTACCGTGGCGAAGACAATGCCGCTCACCGCACCCGACGCACCGACCGCCGTATAGCTGTAATTCTTGTGGTTAACCCATAGACTGAGCAGATTGCCGCCCAGCAATGCTCCGAGATAGACCATCAAGAATTGCTCGTGGCCAAGGATTGGATTCAGGATTTCACCAAAAATGTACAAGGTATACATATTCACCCCCAGGTGCATGTAGTCGACATGCAGGAAAGCGCTGGTAAACAAGCGCCAGCTTTCCTTGCGCCCGAGGATATCGCCTACCCGGAAATACCCGCGTTCCATCAGGCGGTCGTTTTGCAGTGCAAGCAAACTGTACAGAGCATTGATGCCCATCAGGATATAAAGCGTCCAGGGCGTAACGAGGTTTTCCATCATGTTTTCAGAATCCTTTCAGGATACGGCCGGAGCCGGTAGCGTTGAGCTGTGAGCCGCGAATGGGCTCTTGCATATACTGCACATTGCCGTAGCCGTGGAGGCTGATTTGCAGCCATTGACGGGCGCGTACCCGGGCATCGAGCGGACTGTAATAAAAGAGATAAATATCTTCGGTCATCAGGTCTTCAGCCAGCAATTGGCCTGCATCGTTTACTTCGTAGGCGAATATCCCTGCAAATCCACGCAGGATGGTCTTGCCGCTGTTGTTGCTGCCTCCGTAGACATTGCCGTATTGCAGATTCAGGCGGGCATCGTAAACGCTTTGCTGGCTGAGCAGGAGCGAGCTGCCGCGCAAGGTGTCCAGGCTTTGCAGGGAAGCTGCACCGCGCAGGTGGATTTCGTCGAGCCGGTGCAGGTTCAGCGTGCAGCGCGGATTTCCTTTCATGCTGCGCGTCCAGTTGCAGCGGTTGATGTCGCGGATGAGCAGCTTGCCATCTTGCACCTCGGCGCGCAGTCCGTTCAGTAGTTTGCTTCCATAAACAAAGCGAATGCCTTCCTCGCGGCTGCTGTCTTGCGTGAGGTACACATCGAACTCCTGACCAACCTCCAGGCTGCGCACACCTTCCAGGCGCTGGTAGCGCAGCGAATCGCTGCCATAGCTGCGTGTGCAGTTGTGCATCGCTTCTTCTCCACAAGCCATGAAAAGGAGGGGGATGAACAGTAGGAACGATTCTTGCAGCCGCATACGCGTATATTTGGATTGCAAAAATGAACAAATTCAAACGGATAAACGCAGCCCTGTTCCTGCTACTCGGAATCATGACCTTTGGAACACTTGCAGCACAGGATGCCTATGTGGATGGCGTCCAGGCCATGAAGGAAGGCGATAACCGCGGAGCCGAGTTTCATTTCCGCCGTGCATTGCAGCGCACACCGGGCGACCATTCCATGCAGCAAATGCTGGCCCATGCCATTATGAACCAACGCCGGTACCGCGAAGCCGATTCGATCTTGTACAACATCCTTCAGGCCGACAGCAACCATGCCGGAACGTATTGGTATCTCGGACTCAGCCAGGTAAAACAACAGCAAGACAGCGCCGCTTTGTTCTGGTTTAAGTCTTATATCCGCAAGACAGTTAACCAGAACAATCCCAATATTTCGGCATGGCTCCAGGCCGGCAGCTGCTACCGCCGTATGCTGCATACCCGTGGACTGAATGGCAGCCAGCTCGATGATATGCTGTCCTTGTACCGTCAATACCTGAAACTCAATCCGCTCGATCCGATGGTACATAACCTTACGGCCTTTATCGACAAGGTGGAAGAACTGCGCCCCAGCGACCCCAATCGCGTTTGGGTGTGGACGGAACGCTGAGTTGAATAGTTTTAGTTCCGGTTTAGGCAACCTGATAACACAGGCATTCGGGTGAATTGCTGTTTGAGTCATTTAAGTCGCAACCAATTCCTGCATTCCAATATTTAAGCAATGAACTATTTTTGACTTTCAATAACTCAGAATAAAAACCTGAACCATGATTTCCTTCTTCCCCCCGGATCAATTTCTACACCTCCGCATCGCCATACTCTCTGCATTCGGAGCATTCTCTATACAAACCGTTAAAGCCCAGGTTCCGGAAATTGATTTTTATTTTGGCCCCAATCTATCCATTTTGAATCGAATACCGGATCATTTCATGCAGGTAAGCGCCGATTACCAAAATAGATACAATACAAGCCAGGAATATTTACTCAAGCAGCATGCCCTTGGATCTATGTGGGGATTAAGACTGAATTTTGTTTCCCGCGACTTCTCTCTTCCCTTGTCTTTGGAATACAACAGGATCAGAAAAATCGGCAGGAGTAATGTTGTTGATTTTCCGGATAAGGGATATACCGGACAGTACAGAATGAAATACACGGCCAATTCGGTTGGGTTTGTGTTTGGTAAATGCGATGCGCCTATCCGGTTCGGAACGCATTTTGACTTTGGCCAGATCTTCTGGAAAAAGAAGTATTACCCTGAAAGTGAATTCCGTAAAGGGAAGTGGGTGCCGTATACCGAGACGATAGACTTCGGTGTTTTAGGGATGGCACGAGGGCCGGTATTTACAGGACTGAACATCAGCATCATCGGCCGTTGGAAGTTTATGGAAGCACGTGCATATTATTTCTTGGGAGGAAAAGAGAAATATCCGGATTACACGAATAAAGTTAATTATTACGTAAACCCGAGCCACGTTGGCTTCAGTTTGTGTTTTGTGCCAACCCGCACCTGATTAAAAAACTGCTGCCTAAATTAAGCTCCGTTCAACGCATTACAGGTCACTTCTTTTTTGCTTGTTCCGCCTTCACCATCTGTTCCCAAATCTGATTTCCTTGTTTGTCGAACAGGCGCAGGGTCAGGGTGCGTGCATTGCGCGGGCCAGAGAAGTCAAGAGTGCCGAAATTGCGGTCTTTCGAAAACGCGGTACCAGGCACACGCAAGGTGTTTTTTTCTTCGTCGCCTTTGGCATACACACCGGCGGTGAGCGGACTGGAGGTGAAATCCCATATCGTGGGTTTGCCTTCGGCTTTCAGTACGCTGAGTTCGGCAAAATGACGGTCGCCGCTGAGGAAAATGACATTCCGGATGCCGTTCTCCTGGATATGGCGGATAATGTCGTTGCGCTCTTCGGGGTAACGGGAGAAATTCTCTTTTTCCTGCGCGCTGTTCAGGAATTGTCCACCCACGCATACCACCTTCCATTCGTTGGCCGGTGCCGAAAGCAAAGCGGTTTTCAGCCATTCGCGCTGGGCTTTGCCGAGGATGGTTGCATTCGAATCTTCCGGCAGGCTGCGGTTGTAGCGGTCGTCGAGCAGGAAAAACTGCACATCGCTGCGTTCAAACCAGGTGGTGATACCAGGCTGGCAGGGAAGTCCTTCGGACGGATTGGCCCAGAAATCATGGAAAGCGCGCAAGGTTTTGTCTTTGTGGATGAAGGATGCATTCGCGTCGTTCGGGCCAAAATCGTGGTCGTCCCAGATCGCGTAGTTGGGGCAGGAGCGAAGCAGCCGTGCCGGACCAGGCTGTGACCGCGTATGGGTATAACGGGCGTAAATACCGGTCTCGCTGCCCCAATCGGGTTCGCGGAGATAGATATTGTCGCCGCCCCATATCATCAGATTGGGCTGTTTGTCGGCGATTCGGTTGAAGATATCGGTGGCCGTGTCTCCATACGGCTTGCCCGGTCGGTCGAAACGCGGTTCGTTGCTGTAGAAACAGCTGCCAAAGGCCACGCGCAATGCCGGAGGGTCTGTTCTCCAGCGCCATAGTTCCGGCGTCCGGAAATAATACGTTCCTCCCCGGCTGGTTTTATTGTCCAACCATACCTCGTATTCCACCGTCCGGCCAGGTTCGGCAGGGATGCCAAATTCGGCGGTGAAACCATGCGAAAGTTTGGTCTGCTGCGCCGGTGTAAAGCGGTAGGCCTGGTTACTTCCGGAGTCGCGATAGCGCAATTGAACACTTTGTTCACGCAGGGTTTGTATCACCACACGGCCCTCGCGGAAATCCACATGGCCAAGTACAGGTCCGTAAAACTGCTGTGCTTGCAGGCTTGCGGCTGCAATACAGAACGAAAAAAGAAGCGCACGAATCATGCCCGCAAATTACACAGATGAGATGAAGCAGGGGGTGAAGGGATTTTTAATTCCACCGGAAACCATCATCCCGGGGTTTGTTTCAGGTGAAAAACAGTGAATCCCGAATCGCGCCGTAGAATAATGTCATGATGTTCAAAAGCCAATTCCCGAAGCTATCGGGATGGGAATTTCGTGAATGAGACATTATAACGGCACCTGCATCGCAAATAAGTGATGAGCCATTGAATGCATAAGGAATGGGTATCAGTGTAAAGAGGTGCGATGGGTTGAGAAGTGCTTAGGGCAGGAGTTGCATGTGATTTCACCGTTGGGTAGGCGGAAATTCCAGATTAGTCGGAAGCGTCCACTATGTACGGCAGGTTCCATGCCTTGCTGACAAACAAACCGAACATGTGTTCAACTTTCTGATTTCCGCTATAGCGGCGATTGGTGAGGTAGCAGAATTCCCCCAGATAATTCCGGAGGTATCGTGAACTCACGTAATGGTGGATGCCTTCCAGGTTGCGCCTGGCATTGACTATCATGACTTCCGTGTAGCGTAATCTGCCCATATAGCGGTCATCCTCGAACCAGGGGCGTGGACGTTTGTCGAGGCTGCGGATACGGATATTCATTCCGGCCGGAAGCTCGTCAGGTGTCAGCGGCGTGGTTTTCCTTGGAACCGGATGGTGGTGGTTGTAAGGAAGGTCTTTCAATGATTCCGGCAGCATCGAAATCAGTCGCAAACGCCCGCCCTGCGCGTGGATAAACCAAGGATGGCTATGAGGTAATTGCAAATTCAGTCCCTTTATCTCAACAGGCATCATCTCCAAACCCTGTCCTTCTTCTGACTGTACCTTCAAGCCTTGCTTCAGAGCGGTCTTGAGGGGTTCAGCTCCTGGGTCTGACTTTTCAGGAACAGCCGGAAAGTTGGCCACACCTGCCGTAAGATGGTCGAGCATAGCGTACCAATCGACCAGATCAGCCATCATCACCTTCATCTTCTGCATCATCAGCCAGATCGGGCGATAATGCGGATGACCCAGGTGACGCTGGACCTGCAAAGCGGAAATCGATTTCTTCTGAAAAGCAAGCACAGCAATCGCATAGACCCAGTATCGAAAAGGGAGCTTGGAATACTCCAACAGGGTTCCACTGCGCAAAGTGGTCTCAGACTGGCATTGTTTACACCGGTATCTCCGCTTTGAAGGAAGCCACAGGTGTCCATAGTTGCCACAACGGTTACAGAATACACCGTGCTTATCCCGCAATTCCTTCCACAAAAGGATGCAGCGATCTTCGGTGTTGTACGTTTGGATAAAAGTAAAAAAGTCCATAATTAAAAATAGTTAGAATGCGCGTGCAATATAGGCACAAAACCAGTAACCGCAAAGGTCTATGGACGGCTTGAGCCTAATCTGGGTAGAAATTACACGCTTATAAACGTTTAATAAATACTTTAATAACCCTACAAACCCCTCACCCATACTCCTTCCGCGCCCCCAGTTCACCCTCATCCCATATCTTTCTTCTGTATTTCGTTATGGGGTCAATCATCATTCCCACAGCCTGCAGTATAGATACTCCTCAAGCCAAACACGCCAGACTTCAAACGAAAAACAACGATTTTGCTTTCACCTACGGCTCTCTATTGATTCCGAACCCGAATAGATCTTCTAATGCATGATTTGGGTGAGTAGCTACTCAGAGGTTGCTGTGCATCAGCGCAAGCGCATTCAGGCTCCAGACCGGTTTATCGTAGAAACGGTAATTCTGACGCTGATAGAGTAGCAAATTGCTGCCGGCATAAAACGGCGTTTCTTTTGCCAGTTTATACCGGTAATCAAGCATTAAAGCAGGTACCCGGCAGCGATTGACCCCGCTGTAACCCCAGCGGTGGGAGAGGCTCCCCACGCCGATCCGCGCGGTATGTCTTTCCATGGGCAAACTGGCAAAGAGCTGCACACTGCGGTGCGTGGATGCCCGGCCGTATTGCAGTCTGGACCAGAAAAGCGTACCTCCCAGGCCCGGTTTGGGATTTGCTGTGGCGGAATGCAGCGGATGCGCAGCGCATTCAATGCCCCAACGCAGCCCGCCTCCGGGCACCCAACCCAATACAATACCCGCCTCTGCACGCCAGTTTTGTTGCGAACTGGCTTGGGCTGCATAAAACAGCAAGGCCGCTGCAAGAAGCGAACGTCTGCAGTTACAGAAAAGAGCCATAGGTGGTGCTTTATACCGGAATCTGTTCAAAGGTAAACGGATAAGAAGGGAGGACCAATGTTGCTGCGACCATGAAGTGGATGGATGGGCAGTTAGGTTGGCCATGATCATACCGGCCCCGCATGGCGACAGCACCGCTTTTACCCGGAGCAATTCCCCTCCGGCGCGCTAATTTTGCGCCATGCAGCTGCATGTAATCGAAACCGGCCTTTTTAAACTCGACGGAGGCGCTATGTACGGCGTTGTACCGAAAACCATCTGGAACCGTCAGAACCCGGCCGATGAAAACAATCTCTGCAACTGGGCCATGCGCTGCCTGCTCATCGAAAGCGGCGACCGCCTCATCCTCATCGATACCGGTATCGGCAACAAGCAAAGCGAGAAATTCTTCGGGTTCTACTACCTCAGCGAAACCTGTCCCCTCGAAACAGCCATCCGACAGAAAGGCTATGGCATGGATGAGGTCACCGATGTAATCCTTACCCATCTCCATTTCGATCACAGCGGCGGGGCAGTGGTTTGGAATGAAGACCGCAGCGGCTACCGCCCCGCCTTCCCGAATGCCGTTTACTGGAGCCATGCGGCACATTGGGCACATGCCTGCGATCCGAATCCCCGGGAGAAACCCTCTTTCCTGAAAGAGAATTTCCTGCCTATACAGGAGGCAGGGCAGCTGCGCTTTGTGGAAAGTGGATTGGAATTTGGCCCGGATATTCAAATGCGCACCGTTAACGGGCATACCGTTTCCATGATGTGCCCGCAAATCCGATACAAAGGCGAAACCCTGCTCTATTGCGCCGATCTCATTCCGTCTGCCAGCCATATTCCGGTGAATTACGTGATGGGATATGATATTGAACCGCTCAAAACCATGCAGGAGAAATCTGCGCTCCTGGCCGAAGCCCAGGCCAATAACTGGCTGCTGTTTTACGAGCACGACCCGCGCACAGTGATGAGCAGGGTGTTGTTGAACGAAAAAGGAGCCTATCACAGCGGAAACGCGGTGCTGCCGGAAGAACTCTGAATGCAGACCCGCCTCGGCATACGTATCTTTGACTGACCAAATCCAGAATCTTAACCATGTTACAAGAAGTATTGGCCGGCCTGAAAGCCGGATTTCATGACCATACCGGCGCTGCTGAAGGACTGAATGCCGGGCAGAGCGAAGTGATTTTTGATACAACGCTGCAAGGTGTAACCGAACAGCTCAAAGGACTGATTTTTTCCGGGAAGATTTCCGAATTGCAAAAGTTGGTTTCTGAAGGCGCCGATGCCGTGCGCGACAGCGCTTACTTCAAGACCATGGTGGAAGGCGCTGCCAATACCTATTACGGCCTGGACTGGGATGCGGCCCGCAAACATGCACTTGCCGAGAAGACCATGGCGTATACCTTCAACGGACTCCGCGATGCCTTCGAAGCCAGTGGCAAGACCAGAGATTTCAAAGGCATCATGGAGTTTGCCGGTCTCGACGCCGGCCTCCTGGGTAAGCTTGGCGGCCTCATGGGCGGCTTTGGCAAGTTTTTTGGGAAGTAAGCACCACGGTGGTTGAGCCTGTCGAAACCATGGTATTTGTGAATCTTTACGCAGTGATACCCTTTCAGGAGTCTGTGTAAACAGGTTTCCCCGACTAAAAAAGTCGGGGCAGGCAGCATTCCGCTTCGCTTCATGCGCTCAACTACCGCGCCGATGAGATACTGGTTGAATTGTGAACAGGTTTCGACAGGCTCAACCATTGCTTCGGTGATGGTTCATGAATCTTTTTGAGCAGGTTTCCACGACTAAAACTGTCGGGGCACGCAGCATACCGCTTCGCTTCATGCGCTCAACCACCGATGCGGAGATGTGTTTTTCCCATCCCTTTCAACGAACTTCGCAGGCTGTAAGTACGTTCTATCATTGTGCCTTCGAAATCCACTCCCAAAAACACCAAGAAAGCAATCAAACCGGCTGTTCCTGCGCAGCAAAAAACTCCGGCTACACGCGGTTCGGCTGTAATATCTGTGCATGGCGCCCGCCTGCACAACCTGAAGAATATCCATGTAGATATCGATCAGGGTTCATTCACTGTTGTAACCGGTGTGTCGGGCTCAGGTAAAAGCAGCCTGGTATTTGATACACTCTTTGCGGAAGGACAACGCCGCTATGTGGAAAGTCTCAGCGCCTATGCCCGCCAGTTTTTGGGGCGGATGAAGAAGCCGGAGGTGGACTACATCCATGGTCTTTGTCCGGCTGTGGCAGTGGAACAAAAGGTGATTTCGCGCAACCCGCGCAGCACCGTGGCAACCACAACTGAAATCTACGATTACCTCAAACTGCTGTTCAGCCGAGCCGGGCATACCCTTTCGCCTGTTACCGGCCGCGAGGTGAAACGCCACAACGCAGCCGATGTGGTGGCGTTTATCCAATCTTTGCCCGCCGATGCACAAGTGCTGATTTTGGCGCCTTTGCCCGAGGGTAAACGCGATTTAAAAGCACTGGAACTGATCGCACAAAACGGTTTTACCCGGGTTTGGATGGACGGGGCACTGCAGAAAATTGAAGACCTGCTGGAAAAGAAAAAAGCGCTGAAAGCCAATGCCCTGCTCGTAATCGATCGTATCCTGACCGATCCGACAGACGAAGAACTGCCTTCCCGCATCGCAGACAGCGCCGAAAGTGCTTTCTGGGAAGGCCATGGAACCTGCTTTGTGCTGCCTGATGGCGCCTCTGTGCCTGAAGAATTCAACAACCGTTTTGAACTTGACGGCATCACCTTTGAAGAACCTACGCGCGATTTCCTAAGCTTCAATAATCCGGTTGGTGCTTGTCGTCGATGTGAAGGCTTCGGGCAGATACTTGGTGTGGATGAAGAGCTGGTCATACCCGATCGCAACATGTCGGTTTACGAAGGTTGTGTCGCTCCCTGGAGAGGGGAGATTATGCAAGAGTGGAAGGAACAGTTCGTGATGCGCGCCCGTAAGAAAGATTTTCCCATCCACAGACCCTATGAAATGCTCACCACCGAAGAGCGCGCTTTCTTGTGGGATGGAGATGGCGACACTGTCGGTATCCACGATTTCTTCCGCTACCTGGAAGAAAAATCCCATAAAATACAATACCGCGTTTTGGCGGCCCGATACCGTGGTAAAACCATCTGCCACGAATGCAAAGGTTCACGACTCCGCAAGGATGCAGGTTATGTTAAACTCCTGGCAACCAATCCGAAAGAAGTGCAGGCGCAAGTCAGCATCAGCGAAGTGCTGCTGATGACAGTAGACCTTGCCTCGACTTACTTTCAAAACCTTCGCCTTACCGAACACGACGAATCCATTGCCAGGCGCATCCTGCTCGAAATCAGAACCCGGTTGCGCTACTTGCAGGAAGTAGGCCTCGGCTACCTTTCCCTCAACCGACTCAGCAATACCCTCAGCGGCGGTGAATCGCAGCGCATCAACCTGGCTACTTCCCTCGGAAGCAGTTTGACGGGTTCAATGTATATACTCGATGAACCTAGTATTGGTTTGCATTCGCGTGATACGGAAAAACTCATCGGCGTGCTTCAATCGCTCAAAGACATGGGCAATACCGTCATTGTGGTTGAACATGATGAAGATGTGATGCGGGCAGCCGACAAGATCATCGATATCGGCCCCGAAGCCGGTCGCAACGGAGGCAATGTGGTGTTCAGCGGCAAAGCAGGAGATCTTGATGCAGGCCAAAGCCTTACTGCAGCTTACCTGCGCGGAGATGAAAGCATACCGGTTCCTGCGACGCGCAAGCCCTGGAAGCACAAGATAACGGTAAGGGGAGCCCGCGAGAACAACCTGAAAAACCTCAGCGTCGATTTTCCCCTGGGCGTTTTAACAGTTGTTACGGGCGTATCCGGCTCAGGTAAAACCAGCATCGTCAAGAACTTGCTTTATCCCGGCATGATGCGTGCCATTGGACTTTATACCACTATACCGGCTGGTAAATATGACCGCATCGAAGGTGATTATAAGATGGTAAGATGGGTGGAAATGGTGGATCAGAATCCGATCGGGCGTTCCTCGCGCAGCAATCCAATCACCTATATCAAAGCCTACGACGAAATCCGCGATTTATTTGCTTCACAGCCACTTTCGCGCTTCAAAGGATTGATGCCCTATCATTTCTCTTTCAACGTGGATGGCGGCCGTTGCGACGTTTGTCAGGGCGAAGGGGAAATCACTGTTGAGATGCAGTTCATGGCCGATATCCACCTGAACTGTGAAGCCTGCAATGGCAAGCGTTTCAAAGACGAAGTACTCGAAGTGGAATTCCGCGGGAAGAATATCTCCGATGTGCTGGAAATGACCATCGACGAAGCCATGGATTTTTTCAAAGAGCAGAAAAATATCGCAGACCGCATCCGGCCATTGCAGGATGTGGGATTGGGTTATGTGGCAGTCGGCCAGAGCAGCAATACGCTCAGCGGGGGAGAGGCACAGCGCGTGAAGCTGGCATACTTCCTCGGAAAGAGCAATCCATACAAAGGCCTTCCGGTGATGTTCATTTTTGACGAACCAACAACCGGACTGCACTTTCACGATATCAAGAAATTGCTGAAGTCTTTCGATGCCTTGCTGAAGGAAGGCCATACGCTGGTGGTGATTGAACACAATCCGGATGTGATCAAATGCGCCGACTGGGTGATCGATATGGGGCCCGATGCCGGAGATCGCGGTGGCAACCTCGTTTTTGCTGGTACGCCCGAAGACCTCGTGCGTTGCAAGGAGTCGCATACCGGCCGATTCATCAAAGAGAAATTGTAATTCGCTGAGACGCCGCCTTTCTATCCGCATGCCATTGGCTAATTTTGCAGACATACACCCATGATACCTATTTCCCAGATACGCAATAACAGTCAGGAAATCATAGACCGTCTGGCCCGCCGCGGGGTAGACCGTTCAGCCGAAATCAACCGCGTGCTCGCGCTCGACGAAGAGGCCCGTGCAGCGCGCTTTCAGCTTGAACAAAATCTCAGCCGTGCCAACCAGCTGGCCCGGGAAATAGGCGATCTGTTCAAGTCGGGCAAGAAAGACGAAGCCGAAGGCCTGCGCCAGGAAAGCACCCGTATCAAAGAGGAAAACAAAGGGCTGGAAGAAACACTCACCCGTTCCGAACAGGAGTTGAAAGACTTGCTGCTCACCATTCCCAATGCGCCTTCCACCCAAGTAAAGACTGGCCGCAGTGCAGACGACAATGAAGTGGTATCCACGCATGGAGAAATCCCCAAACTGCACGAAGACGCAAAGCCGCACTGGGAATTGGCCAAGACCTACGACCTGATCGATTTTGAACTTGGAGTAAAAATTACCGGTGCCGGTTTTCCTGTCTACAAAGGCGCAGGAGCTCGTTTGCAGCGCGCGCTCATCAACTTCTTCCTCGACCGAGCGCGCGATGCCGGATACCTGGAAATCCAGCCGCCGATTGTGGTCAACGAAGAAAGCGGCTACGGAACCGGGCAGCTGCCGGATAAGGAAGGCCAGATGTACCATGCGACGGTAGATAACCTGTACCTGATTCCCACAGCCGAAGTACCCATTACCAACATTTACCGCGATGTAATCCTGGAAGCAGATCAGCTTCCGGTGAAAAATGCCGGATACACACCCTGCTTCCGCCGCGAGGCTGGAAGTTATGGAGCGCATGTGCGTGGACTGAACCGTTTGCACCAGTTCGATAAGGTCGAGATTGTGCAGATTGCGCGTCCGGCCGACAGCTACCGCGTGCTGGAAGAAATGCAGGAATACGTGCAGGGATTGCTCCGCGACCTGGAGCTGCCTTACCGTGTGTTGCGCCTCTGCGGAGGGGATATGGGCTTTGCATCGGCCCAGACCTACGACATGGAAGTCTATTCGGCTGCGCAGGAAAAATGGCTGGAAGTGAGCTCCGTATCCAATTTTGAATCTTTCCAGGCCAACCGCCTCAAGCTCCGCTACCGCAAAGACGATGGCAAGACCGAGCTCGCACATACCCTCAACGGTAGCGCTCTCGCCTTGCCGCGCATTGTAGCCGCCTTGCTGGAGAACAACCAGGATGCAGAAGGAATCCGCATTCCCAAGGTGCTCGTTCCGTACACTGGCTTCGACCGCATCCAATGAAGCGACTCCTGATACTTATGCTCCTGGCTGGAGCCGGAAAAAATCTCAGTGCACAATGGGGTTGTGTGGATACCATCCGGCGCACGCCTTTGTATTTGTGTCAGGACCGACAGTATATCCCCGTTTGCGGCTGCGATGGAATTACCTATCGCAATGCCTGTGCGGCGTATTGGCGGGCGGGAGTCAATAACTGGACCGGCGGTGTGTGCAACGGTTTCCATGTGGATGTGTTTCCGAATCCGGTCTCCGGAAGCAACCCTATCAATGTCAACCTCTCGTTTCCGGATAACGTATATGGAAACCTGATTTTTCGGGTGATTGATGCCTGGGGAAGTATCGTTTACCAGCGCTTCTTTACCAATATGCAGCGCACGGAATTCTTCCTCGATCCAGGTTTTATGCGCCAGGGTTTCTATGTGATTCTCGTGATTGACAGCCGTGGAAATTTCCAGGCTTTTCGCTTCGCGCGGGCTTGAAATACATGGCCTGATTCATCGCTTGATCGTTCCGGGTGTTTCAACCTAAACCTCAAACGATTTGGTTCTTCCGACTGTCAACACGGTACTTTTTTATTCCTTTGTAATACCATGACGCGGATTCCCCTCATCTTGCTTTTGTTCCTGCCTTGGTTGCTGCCGGCCCAGACTGAACAATACTGCATCAGCGGTCGGTTTTCAGAAACGCCGTATTTCGACAGCAGTGAAATACGGGTGGAACGCGGTATCGCCTTCTCTTTTCCACGCCGCTGGCCAGGCACCGGTACCGATACACTCCGCATGGATGTGTACATGCCCGATACCCTGGCCGATCCCTTGCAAAAACGTCCGTGCATCGTTTTCTTCTTCGGCGGTGCCTGGCTTACCGGCAGCAGGAGCGATGCCGGCATCCGTCAAAAATGCCACGAATGGGCGCGCAGGGGTTTTGTTGCCATAGCGCCTTCTTACCGCCTGGGTTGGAATTGCCTTGCCTCAGACCTCCTGACGGTCTGCCTGCTCTGTCAGGGAATTTATTACGACATGAACACTGCCGTTTACCGCGGTGCACAAGATGCCAGAGCAGCCTTCCGATTTATCCACCACAACGCCCGGCGCTGGCAAATCGACACCATTGCCGTTTGGGCTGGCGGTGAAAGTGCAGGCAGCATCAATGCGCTTCATGCGGCAAACTGGACCCCGGCCTATGCACGCAGGGTTTTCAATGGCGGACCTTATCGCATCCTGGGCGCATTGGACAGCGCCGGTGCCTTGCCCGGGCAGTCGTTCAGGCTCCAGGGTCTGATCAACCACTGCGGCGCGGTTGTTTCGGATACTGCCATGCCTTATGCCCGGCTGCCATTGGTGCAATTCCACGACGCAGGAGATTGTGTCGTGCCTTACCGCAACGACCGTATCCTGGCCTGCTGTGCCACGAGCTTTTTCTTCGCCCGCGGCAGTTTCCGCCTGCACGAACGGAGCCTGGCAGTGGATGCTGTTTCTGAATTGCATACCATTCCCGGCGCGGCGCCGCAACACTGCAGTTATCCGTCGCTTGCCCTGGTGCAGGAATCATCCTGTTTCATCAAAAGAAACTTCTGCGGAACGTTAGCCAGTTCCAACCAGACTTACCCAACCAATCCGCCTGTGAGTTGCAGCGCGATGCAACAAACCGGCGCACAACCCATGTTGGCTGTGACTTGGAAGATTCAACCCAATCCGGCCGGTGAATATGCTACCGTGAACGGATTGCCTGTGCGGGCACAACTCCGCATCCTGGATCTCAATGGGAAAATCCTGCAAGTGCCACTAGAACCCAAAGACGGCGCTTGTGTCATTCCAGTTCAAAATATTTCAGCAGGGGTTTATCTACTGCAGGTGGAACATGCCGGGCAAGTGCATCACACACGTTTTCTGGTTCAACATGGGCGTTGAATGGAAATGGATAGGCGTGCTAAACTTCAGCCTGCTTACACTGGTTTGCAATTCCGGTCAGATAAAAAACACACGATCAGGTTCAGACCTTCAGGAGTGTTCAGATACCTGGATCTTTAAAGGAAACGTCAGCGCCCGCATGCTGAACGACTCGGTTGAACAACAGATCGTGGATGGCAAACTGTGGTTTGAAATCATCTCACCAGTAAGACAAGAGGAAGGCAGCACCCGCGCCTATATCCGGAATTACCGGATGGACGGAAGCCTGGAGTCAGAAGGCTATGCTACCTATTTTGAACATCCGGTGGCAGACTACACTGCCGAAGGCAAATGGAAATACTACGATTGCAAAGGGAAATTGTTACTGCCCTGAGTGACAATCTCCAGCGGCCATTGGCAAGGGTTTAGTTACCCAGCCGGGCGAGGTCTTCCTTCGCCAGCTGGTTGGATGGATCCAGTTCCAGCACACGCCTGTAATCGCCGATGGCATCGGTCTTCCGGCCCAGTTTTTCGGCCACATATCCACGGTAATGAAAGGCCTTGGCGAACTGATCGTCGATCGCAATCAGATCGTCGGCCCAGCGGTATGCTTCCTTCCAATCTTCAAAAATGCCGTAAATCACAGCGCTGTTGTAATAGGCGAAGCGATGGCCCGGATTGGTTGTCTTGGTGCGCAGATACAAGGATAAAGCGTCTTTGTAGCGGCCCAGTTGCTGGAGCAGGAAACCTTTGGCGTACATGGCTTCATCGCTGAATTCATCCACCGTCAGGGCCCGGTCATAATACTGCAGTGCGATTGGGTCGCGGCGTGCGGCATAGATGTTGGCGATCTGCATAATGGCATTGAATTCGTTCGGCTGCAGGCGGAGCGCTTCTTCAAAACGGCCCATCGCGCGCACAGTGTCTTTCATCTCCTTGTAAGCAATACCGAGGAGCAGCATCGCATTGGTGTTGCCCGGATTCAGTTCCAGAATCTTGTTCAAGGTTGTTTCGGCCTGCGTATATTCTTGCCTGGCTACCTGCATTTTGCCTAAAGCTGCCAGCGCTTCTTCATAACCCGGCTTCAGGCGCACGGCAGTGGCATAATGGAACATAGCCTTCCTGGAGTCTGCGGTATCCGTGGCCATCAAGATCTCTGCTTTTCGGAAATGGTAAACCGGATTCAGGCTGTCCAGAACCAGGGCATGGTCGATATCGATGCGCGCATCGGGATAGCGTTTTTCGAAGAAGAAGGTATTCGCCCGCCGGTAATAGAGTTCAGCATTGGCCGGATCCTGGTTGATGCGGGCAGATATACTGCGGATATCGGCAGAAAAACTCGTGTCGTTGTCGGCGATAAACCGGCCCTTTTCCACCTTGCCGCAGGAAACGGCAAAGAGAAGCAGGGCAGTGAATCCAGTAATGAAACGCATGGTGCAAAATTAGGCCCTTGTCGGCGACTCGCCGGCCTTGTTTGAAGAACGGACTGCGCCCTATTTTTGCCCTATGCCATTTTACCATCGTCTCGGTAGTTTTCCCGCTAAGCGGCATACGCAGTTCCGCAAGCCCGACGGCAGCCTGTACGCAGAAGAACTGGTGAGCACCGAAGGGTTCAACTCCATCTATTCGCTGATTTACCATTGTCATCCGCCAACGTTGGTTACCCATATCGGCGAACCTTTCAGCGTCGAGCCCAAGGTGGCCCAGGCGAAGAATATGCAGCACCGCAGCTATCTTACGTTTAAGACAGCTCCGGAATCCGATTATATCCAAAGCCGCAAGGTGCTGCTCATGAACAGCGATATCCAGATTGGTGTGGCTGCACCGCTCAAAGGAACGGATTCCTATTTCTTTAAAAATACCGATGCCGACGAAGTGCTGTTTGTGCATGAAGGAAGTGGCTACCTCCAAACCATCTACGGTCGCATTGATTTTGAATACGGCGACTACCTCGTGATTCCGCGCGGCACGATTTACAAGATCCATTTCAATGACAGCAACAACCGCCTGCTCGTGGTGGAAAGCCCGAGTCCGGTATACCCGCCCAAGCGCTACCAGAATAGCGTAGGCCAGTTGCTTGAGCACTCGCCTTATTGCGAACGCGATATCAAATTGCCCCATAGCCTGGAAACGCACGACGAGCGCGGCGAATTCCAGGTGATGATCAAGAAGCAGGGCATGATCTGGCCCTATACCTATGCCACGCATCCGTTCGATGCAGTAGGATGGGATGGTTACCTGTATCCATTCGGCTTCAGTATCCACAACTACGAACCCATTACCGGGCGTGTGCACATGCCGCCGCCGATACACCAGACTTTCGAAGGCCGGGGATATGTGATTTGCAGTTTCGTGCCGCGGATGTACGATTACCATCCACAGAGTATTCCCGCGCCTTACAACCACAGCAATGTGGACAGCGACGAGATCTTGTATTACGTCGATGGCGACTTCATGAGCCGCAAGCACGTTGAGCGCGGCATGATTACCCTGCATCCGAAAGGCATTCCCCACGGACCGCATCCCGGTACGGTGGAAAAGAGCATAGGCAAAACCGAAACCCGGGAATTGGCCGTCATGATCGATCCATTCCATCCGCTCATGATCACAGAGGAAGCCGCAGCGGTCGAAGATCCGGGTTATTGGAAGACCTGGGTGGAGTGATGGGTGGTTGAGCCTGTCGAAACCAGTTCAATCAAATTCAGGAATTGTAACGCAACAGTGGTTGAGCCTGTCGAAACCATCTGCACGGATCTCTGCGGCCCGGTCATTGAGCGCACGCAGTGAAACGGAGTGCAGTCTAAATGCCGGGATTTTGGAACTTCTGTCGGTCTACCGAAGAAGGTGTCGTGATATAGCGTAAACAGGTTTCCCCGACGAAAACTGTCGGGGCAGGCAGCATTCCGCTTCGCTTCATGGGCAACCTGCGGCCCGGTCATTGAGCGGTCGCAGCGCAGCAAGACCAGTCGAAATGCGACAAGCTCAACCACCGCCAGATACAAAATTCAATTCCCTATTTTTGAAGCAATGTTTAAGGGGGAATTGAATAGGGTAGCGCGCCGCAATGTGTTGGCAGCGCTATCATTAAGTGCTTTTGCCATCCAAGCCAATGCGCAGCAGCGCGACCGGCAAATGGATAAGGCACATGAGCGCAGCACACGCTTCGAAGACGCGCAAAGTCTGAAGCAGCATCCATACACCAAAAGGCTGGAACAGCTGCAAAGGAAATACCAGCGCAGTGGCGAACTTCAGGCCACGCCCGAACAAGCCTGGATGCAGGATTATCTATGGACCATGGATCCGAAACTCAAAAGACCAACCCCCGAGGTCTTACCCGGTATCCTGGAATCCATGCGGAACACACGCAACGTGGCCATGGGATTGCCTGGAGCCACTGCTGCTCCTTGGGTTTCACGCGGACCGAACAATGTCGGTGGCCGCACCCGCGCCCTGGCATGGGATCCGAACGACCCAACCCGCAAAAAGGCCTGGGCCGGCGGTGTGACCGGCGGATTGTGGTTCAACAACGACGTAGCCAACAGCAACAGTTCCTGGCAAAGTGTCAATGGCTTCTGGGATGTTTTACCGGTAACCTGCATCGCCTTCGATCCGAACGATACCAAAATTATCTACGTAGGCACCGGTGAAGGCTGGCAAACCGGTAGTTCGCGCGGCGGAGGGATTTGGAAATCAACCAATGCAGGTTCAAGTTGGACACGCTTGAGTAGCACCGCCAATTTTCTTTATGTAAACGATATCGTGGTACGCAATGAAAACGGCACATCGGTGGTTTACGCCGCTGTTGACGGTAATTTTTACATGGGAAGCTGGCACGGAGAAGGTGAGTCGGGTATACGCCGCTCTGTCAATGGCGGAACCTCCTGGACCAATGTTTCACCTACTGTAAGCGGTCAGACATTTCGCTTTGTGGCAGCCGATCTGGAGATTGGTGCCGACAACCGCCTCTGGGCAGGAACCAAAAGCGCACCTTACGGCACTACTGAAAAAGGTGGCGGTCGTGTAATTACCTCAACGAATGGCACTACCTGGACCGTTTCATATACCTCCACTGCCACTAAAACCGGACGCGTCGCCATTGCCTGCGCCCCTTCCGATTCGAACTATATCTATGCAATGGTGGAACACAGCCAGAAATGTGCAGAGATCATCCGCACCTTCGATGAAGGCGACAATTGGTCAGCCAGAAATGAACCGGTTGATGTGGACGACGGAATTCCCGACGACGACTTTACACGCAACCAGGCCTGGTACGATTTCGTGATTGCGGTAGATCCGAACGACCGCAACCGCGTGGTGGCCGGTGGAATCGATCTGTTCATTTCCACCAATGGCGCCTCCACCTGGACGCATATCTCCAAATGGAGCAATAACAACAACCTTGCATCGCTGCCTTGTTCCTATGTGCATGCCGACCAGCACGCCATCGTATTCAAGCAGGGCCGTTCCGATTCGGTTCTTTTTGGTACCGATGGAGGCGTTTTCTTCACCGGCCGGCTTGCTTCCGCAACTTCGCAAAATGTAATTGTCGAGCGCAACCGCAACTACGTTACCACCCAATTCTATTCCGGTGCCATCAGTCCGGGAAAGGCAACCCATAACCTGCTCGGCGGCACCCAGGATAATGGCACCATCAAGACCAATGCACCCGGCAGCAGTGCCGGTGTCATGGTGACAGGTGGCGACGGCGCTTATTGCTTCATCGATCAGACTTCAACCAATACACAAATTGCATCCTACGTCTACAATCAGTATTACATTACCACTAATAACTGGTCGAGCTCCAGTAAGTTCCTGGATGAATCCGGCAACGGCAATTTCATCAATATTGCCGACTACGACGATGTGCAGAACGTGCTCTATTCAGCCCGCACCGACGGCACCATCTTCCGCACTTCCGGCTTGCCGTCTTCTCCCAATACCCAATACTTTACCTACGCCAGCGGCACACCGGGTAAAATATCTCACATCAAGGTATCGCCTTACGGCGGAACTTCCGGCACGGTTTTCATCGGCACCGAAACAGGCCGTCTATACAAAATGACCAATGCCCTGAGTGGAACCCCTACCTTCACCAATCTCACAGGTAGCCTGACTACAGGAACCGGTCGCACCATCAGCTGCATCGAAATCGGCGGGAGTGAAGACACCTTATTGCTCACGTATTCCAACTATGGTATCAGTAACTCTGTATTGTATTCCACCAATGGCGGAACAAGTTGGTCGAACAAAGACAACAGCAGCCTGCCGAATTTCCCCATTCGTTGGGCGTTGTTCAATCCGATTAGCCGATCCGAAGTGATCCTTGCCACAGAAATAGGCGTTTGGGGCACCGAGAACATCCGGGCAGCAAGTCCGACATGGAAAGCCCAGAACGAAGGCCTGGCCAATGTGCGGGTTAATATGCTAAAGGTGCGTAAAAGCGATCTGACGGTCGTGGCTGCCACATTCGGCCGCGGGTTCTTCACCAGCGACGGATTCAATACCATACCGCCGGTTGCCGGTTTCAGACTGAGCGACACATTGATTTGTCTCAACCAGGTACTTCTTCCTTACGATACATCCGAAAACAAGCCGACGGCCTGGAAATGGGGCTTCATACCCAATACCGTCGATTTCCTGAACGGAACCGATTCTGCCAGCCAGTTCCCGGATGTGCGCTTTCGCGCTGCCGGGGTTTACAGCGTTCAGCTGACTGTTTCCAATTCCAATGGCATCAACAGTGTTACCCGCAACAATGCAGTCCGGGTATTGGATACCTTGATTCCAACCTTGAGCATTTCGCCTTCAAGCAATCCGGTTTGCCAGGGGAATGCGGTAGTATTCACATACAACGCCACCAACCAGGGCAGCGCGCCGTCACTTCTTTGGCTGTTAAACGGCAATTCCACCGGTAACAACGGCAGTGCCTTCACGCGTTCAGCACCCGTCGACGGTGAAGTTATTGCCCTGCGCCTCACCTCTTCGGAGCGCTGTGCGAGTCCTAAAACCATCACCTCTTCGCCTGTTACGATCAGCATCCAGGCCAGGCCGGATGCGCCTTTGATCAGCCGCGTCGGAGATTCCGTTATTTGTAACAGTGCAGCCGACAGCGCATATTGGTATGTAGACGGAGCCCGGATCGCACCCAAATCCTTGCGCTTCAAGGCTGTTATCGGTGGCACTTATCAGGCGCGGATCTGGAAAAATGGCTGCCTGAGCGATCTCAGCAACAGCGTGCAATGGTGGGGAATGAATACCCAGTCCATTTCGATATCCGGTCTCCGCGTATATCCCAATCCGACCCAGGGAACCGATTGCAAAGTGGAAGCCGATGCCCTTATCAACAGCCTGCGCTTGTATGACATGCAGGGCAGGGAAATTGAAATCCGTACCGAACGCCTGTCTGCCACCGCCATCAGACTCTTGCTCAGCGATTTGTCTGCTGCGCAATACGTGCTGAAAGCAGAAACCGCTCTTGGGACAGAAAGCGTTTCCATTCGTGTAACGAAGTAAAAGCCCTTGCTTAATTTTGCAACATGGAAAACGACCTGCTTGAAGCCGAAACCCTGGTAAGCGACTTTCTGCCACTCAACGGAACCGACCACATTGAGTTCTGGGTGGGCAACGCCAAACAGAGTGCCTATTACTACCAGCAGGCCTGGGGTTACAAGCTCGTAGCCTATGCCGGACCGGAAACAGGCGTGCGCGACCGTGCCAGCTATGTGCTCCAGCAGAACAAGGTGCGCCTGGTGCTCACCACAGCCCTGAATCCGGAACATGAAATCAGCCAACATGTGTTATTGCACGGCGACGGCGTGAAGTTCCTTAGTATATGGGTTGACGATGCGCGCAAGAGTTTTGAAGAAACCGTTAAACGCGGCGCAATAGCCGTGCAGGAACCAACCGAATTCAGTGATGCCGACGGCAAGGTGGTAATCAGTGCCATTAAAACCTATGGCGACACCGTGCACCGTTTCGTGGAACGCAAGGAATACAACGGCGCGTTTCTGCCGGGTTACAAGGCCGTTACCAATGCCATGGAAGTGCGACCGGTCGGGCTGAAGCATGTCGACCATTGTGTGGGCAATGTGGAGCTCGGACGCATGAACGAATGGGTGGAATTTTATGAGCGTGTGATGGGTTTCCAGTTGCTGGTTACTTTCGACGACAGCGATATCAGCACCGAATACAGCGCACTGATGAGCAAGGTGGTGAGCAATGGAAACGGGTTTATCAAGTTTCCGATCAACGAACCTGCAGAAGGGAAGAAGAAGAGCCAGATTGAGGAATACCTCGATTTTTACCGCGGCGCCGGTGTGCAGCATATTGCCATCGAAACCGATAACATCATTGAAACGGTAAGTGAATTGCGCCGCCGTGGCATTGAGTTTCTGTATGTTCCCGAAGTGTATTACGACGAGGTTCCGGCCCGCGTAGGCACGATCGAGGAAGATATGGAAGCATTGAAGAAACTGAATATCCTGATAGACCGGGACGAAGACGGGTACCTCCTCCAGATTTTCACCAAGCCGGTGGAAGACAGGCCGACGCTTTTCTACGAAATCATCCAGCGCAAAGGCGCTCGGAGCTTCGGGAAGGGCAACTTCAAAGCCTTGTTTGAAAGCATAGAACGGGAACAGGAACTGCGCGGAAATCTCTGAGCAGCTCCCTCCTGAAAAATGCCGCAGCAGCGCTGCGGAGGTACAACGTAAGAAACCCAGCTTGAAACGCACACTTCTCAGCCTGATCGCGCTATTGGGCGCCATGCAGGCATCTGCTCAGCCTTGCGGCAACCAGGCAAGCACCGACACCGTGCGCAAATGCTTCGAAATCCTGAGCATACTCGTGGATGGATGCGGACTGGGCAACCTCGAAGGCGAGAATGAATTTGTGCTGATGCGCATTGGCCCGCGGAACCTGAGAACTTCGGATATCGATATCGATTGGCCGAACAATTCGTTCAAAGGCATGGTGCAAAACAGCACTACAGCCGGCGTGGTGCAAGAACTGAACAAAAACATTAAAGCCTGTGGCAGGTTGATCGAACCAAGTGGAGGAGTGCTTCCGCGCCGCAGCCGGGTGTTGTTGTTCGGAAGCCCGGCGTTCAATACCGGCCTGTACGATTTTTCTGAGCTGCGGGATACGGTGTACTGCATCTTCCAGGCTTATGGCAACCAGGCCGGGCATTTTGCTAACTACGCTTCGGGTTCGGGCGGCAACCGCACACTCATCGTCAACTTTAAAGGCTTCTGTGCGGATACCATCACTTACGACCGCGCCAAGCTGGTAAAAATCGACGGCAACCCCGGCGGTGAAAACGGAGCTTTCGTGGAATTCAGCAACAGCGGTATTCCCACGTATCGCAACAACGGCTGCAAGCCTCCTGTACCCGCGATGCGCGTGGATGCAGGAACAGGTGGTGTTTATTGCGGTGCATCTTCTATTCAATTGAATGCAGTGATTGCCCATGGACGTTGTTTTTCATGGCGGGGTGGCAACGGCACGTTTTCGGATACATCAAACCCCAGGGCAATCTATTATCCCGGGCCGGCGGATACATCACTGGTGATTCTTCGTGCCGTGCTGCGCGATGCCTGCGGCAGCGTGAGCGATACGATTCAACTGCGCTTTACCGGTGCAGACCGGCCCATCATTCGCATCAGCAGGCGAGAGGCTTGTGTGGGAGGGGATTTCATCGATTTCAGCCTGGCCAATACCAAACCGGCGACCAACCAATGGCAATTGCGCGGCAAGGGAATGCTGTTCCCCAACGGCAATTCGGCGCGCTACACATCCGGCTCAGGCGACTCGGGAACCTTCGCTGTGATCGTACGGCGGACCAGCGGTGGCTGTGTGTCAACCGACTCGCTGCAGTTCCGTATCTGGAAAAGGCCGGGTTCGGTATTCCGTTTTCCCAACTCCACGCTTTGCCTGCCCGACGCACTCGCCCCGCTCGATCCGCTCGCGCAATGGGAAATCAACGGTAAACCGGCATCGTCTTTCCCCATTGCTTCACCCGGTCTTTACCGGCTTACAGGCAAGCGCTGCAATCCGGGTTGCTGTGATTCTTCCTTCATGATCCTGAACGCGGTGATTGCACCCGTGGCAACCTTTACTCCCAATAGCGGAAAATATCTTATCAATCAAGCGATTCCATTCCGGCATACAGGCACTGGTTCCATCTATAACTGGAATTTCGGGGATGGCAGCCCTTCCACATCCAACCAAAAAACAGCCAACGTACAGTTTGCATCGAAAGGCATCAAGACGGTAACACTCATTGTCCGCGATACAGGCTTCTGCAGCGATACAGCTACCGGAACATTGGAAATTGAAGAGCCTGAAACGGATAAAAATATGTTCGTGCCGAATGTCTTTACCCCGAATGGCGATTCCCTGAACGACTATTACCAGCCTTACGAAACCGGACTTCAGGAACTCGAGTTGCGCATTTTCAACCGCTGGGGCCAGAAAGTATTTGAGTCTTCTGACCCGAATGCCCGTTGGGATGGCCGTTGGAAGGGCCGGGAAGACTGTCCGGAAGGCGTGTATTACGTACTGATCAAAGCGCGCGACCGCAAGGGCAAGTTATATGATTTCAGTACTACCTTGACTTTGATACGCTGAATGTAGTTGCACGTGAGCGTGCAATCCGTTGAATGTCCACACCCTGCGGGAATAATTCCTGCGTTAAACGTCAACACACGAACCTAAATATCAACTCTCTTTCGCAATATTGCGGCATGGAAGCGCTCAAGCCCATTTTACAGGTAGCAGAAGAATTTGGAATCGCTGCCGCAGCCGTAGAACCTTACGGTCGTTTCAAAGCCAAGATCAATCCGGCCGCCGTTGAAGGCGATCGCAAAGGCAAGCTGATCATGGTTACGGCCATCACCCCGAACAAAGCCGGTATCGGCAAGACAGTGAATACCATCGGTCTTTCGATGGGCATTAACCGCCATGGCAAGAAAGCTGTGGCCGTGCTCCGTGAACCTTCGCTCGGACCATGCTTCGGAATGAAAGGCGGTGCTGCCGGTGGCGGAAACTCACGCCTGGAACCTTCGGTAGACATCAACCTGCATTTCAACGGCGATTTTCACGCCATTACTTCGGCCAACAATATTCTCGCCGCGCTGCTGGAAAACCATCTGTACCATACCCGCGCTGCCGGACAATGGAAAGCAGTTTACTGGAAGCGCGTGCTCGACGTGAACGACCGCAGCCTGCGCCATGTGATCACAGGCCTGGGCGGAACCAGTCACGGTGTACCCCGCGAAGCCGGTTTCGATATCACCCCGGCTTCTGAAATCATGGCCTTGCTTTGTCTGGCCACCGATTACAACGACCTCCTTACCCGCATCAACCGCATTGTACTGGGCAAAGACCAGACTGGTAAGGAGGTAACCGTTGGCGACCTGCAGTTTGGCGATGCCATCGCCGTACTGCTCAAAGATGCCATCCATCCCAATCTGGTACAAACCTGTGAAGGCACACCGGCATTGATTCACGGCGGACCCTTCGCGAACATTGCGCATGGTTGCAATTCGCTCATCGCGACACAGCTTGGTCTGCGTCTGTCGGAATACGCGGTGACTGAAGCCGGATTCGGTTCTGACCTCGGCGCCGAGAAGTTCTACGATATCAAGTGCCGCATCGGAGGCCTGAAGCCTTCGGTATCGGTGCTCATGTGCTCGCTGCAGGCGCTCAAACTGCACGGAGGCGCTTCTGAAGCGGAGATGCAAAAGCCCGACGCAGCGGCCCTGGCCCGCGGCATGGAAAACCTCTCGCGCCACCTCGACATCCTCAGCCAGTTCGGACCGCCGGTGGCTGTGGGCATCAATTGCTTCCCCTGGGATACACAGGAGGAGCTCGATTATGTGCGCAACTGGGTGATCGAACGTGGCTTTGCTGCTGAAGTAACCCGTTGTTTCGCCGATGGCGGTGCCGGATCGTTCGACCTCGCTGCCCAGGTAATCCGACTGGCTGAAGCAGCAGAGGCGCAAACGCCGAACTTCACCTATACGGCTGAGATGCGCATCACCGAAAAAGTGGATGCCATCGTGAAGAAGATTTACAAAGGCCGCAAGGCGGTGTTCTCCGATTCAGCCCTGAAAAAGGCTGCTGAAATCGAAAAGGCAGGCCTTGGTCATCTGCCGGTTTGCATTGCCAAGACGCAGTATTCCTTCTCAGCAGACACCTCGCTCGGACCTGTTCCTACCGATTTCGACCTGCCGGTACGCGAAGTAGTACTCAACGCCGGTGCCGGATTCATTGTCGCCATTGCCGGTGAAATCATGCGCATGCCCGGACTGCCCAAAATTCCCCAGGCGGTGAATATCCGCATGGAGAATGGCGTGGTTTACGGCGTAGAATAATCAAACCCGAAACCCATGGAAAAAGCCCCGATCTGCATCGGGGCTTTTTTTGTGCACTCCGCCCTCCGCGCGGTGGTTGAGCGCACGTAACGAAGTGGAGTGCAGTCGAAACCCTAGCAATTGTATGACCTCCACGCGGTGGTTGAGCGCACGTAACGAAGTGGAGTGCAGTCGAAACCCTAGCAATTGTATGCCCTCCACGCGGTGGTTGAGCGCCCGCAGCGAAGCGGAGTGCAGTCGAAACCAAAGCGCGATGCAAACTGCAATGTCCGTCCCGACAGTTTTCGTCGGGGCATTTCGACTCCGCTACGCTCCGCTCAATGACCGGGCCACTCAGCGGTGGTTGAGCGCACGTAACGAAGTGAAGTGCAAGCCTGCCCCGACAGTTTTCGTCGGGGCATTTCGACTCCGCTCCGCTCCGCTCCGCTCAATGACCGGGCCACTCAGCGGTGGTTGAGCACACGAAACGAAGTGGAGTGCAAGCCTGCCCCGACAGTTTTCGTCGGGGAAACCAAAGCGCGATGGACGCTGTAAGCCTGCTCCGACAATTTTCGTCAGGGCATTTCTCCGCTCAATGACCGGGGCGCGCAGCCCTGACGATTTTATCTGGAAAACCGCAGTAATCTCAAATCACCTGGAGATGATACATTGCTCCGAACCGCCGGTGCATTTCGACTGCTTTCCGCTTTGCTCCAAGCGCTCAATGACCGGGGTGCTTGCCCCTTAAAATGGCAAATCTTCCGGTTGGCCGGAGGTATCGATTTGCGCGTTGGAAATCACTTCTGCAGGCGGTTGCTGCTGCGGTGGAGCACCGTAGTTGCCGCCGTTGTAAGATTCCTGGCTGTAACCAACTTGCGGTGCACCACCGCCACCCTGTGCCATCTCCATCTTCCACGCTTTGATATCCGTGTACCAACGGCTGTTGTATTCGCGGCTTTCCACGTCGAAGTCGATGTTCAGCACATTCCCTTCCTGCATCAGAGAAGGGTTAATCTTATCACCCCATACTGAGATGCATACTTTCTTGGGATATTGTGGTGAATTGGTGGTTTCAACAATGATTTCCTGCTTACGCCATTCGCCATTGCGGCCCTGGCCTGTCACTACAGGCATTACCTGTACGACCCTAACTTTTTCCAGTTGCATAATGATTCGCCTTTGACCATCAAAGTAAACAAAGCTATTTCACTTGGTGGAAAATTGATATGCACCATTGGTTCACAACTACACGGGTAATCTCCTGACACATGCAACAATCCAACGCTGCAGCAGGCTGGCGATGGATGGAGTTAAACGGGTAATTGTCAGATCATCGCTGAAAGCGGGCTGTGAATAGGGTGAAAACGGGCAATCGCTTCGCCGGCTTATGGTAACTTCGCCCTGCTTGAACCACGATTTCCTGGCAGAACCACTTGCAAGTATTCCCGGCATTGCAGCCGACAAAGCTGCATTGCTGGCCAAAGAACTCGAAATCTTTACAGTCGGCGAGCTGCTCGGACATTTTCCCTTTCGGTATGAAGACCGTTCCCGCCTCTACCGCATCGCTGAATTGAGCGAAAGCCAGGCGATGGTGCAGCTGAAAGGAACCCTCGGCGTGCCGCGCAATCTGGGCAATGGCCGTTCGCAACGCCTGGTTGCCACGCTGAACGATGGCAGCGGCGAAGTTGAATTGGTGTGGTTCCAGGGCGCTCAGTGGATTACGCGTTACCTGACACCCGGAGCCGTCTATACCGTTTACGGCAAACCCCAGCGCTTCGGCAGGCAATGGAGCATCAGCCATCCGGAAATAGAAAAGGAAGGCCAGGAAAAAGCCAGGGCCAAGTTTCCATTCACAGCCGTCTATCCAATGACCGAAACCATGCGCCGCCGTAAAGTCGACCACCGAACATTGGCGGGCATGCTCCAGAAAGTGATGGATCATCCGGCGTTTCAGGTTCCGGAGTTTATTCCGGCCGATATCGCCCAGCGGCAAAAACTCATGTCGCCCGCCCTGGCCTTTCGACAGATACACTTTCCCGATAACATGCAATTGCTGGAGGCGGCGCGCAATCGATTCAAGTTCGAAGAACTCTTCCTGCTGCAATTGCGCATCAACCGTATGCGCGGACTCAAGCAGACTGCCTTTCGCGGACATTCTTTCGAAAAAGTCGGGGACCTGTTCAATGGCTTCTATCATCACAGCCTGCCATTCGAGCTTACTGAAGCGCAGAAACAGGTAATCCGCGAAATCAGGAAGGATGTATTGGGTGGTAAACAAATGAACCGCCTGCTCCAGGGCGATGTGGGCAGCGGGAAAACCGTCGTAGCGCTGATGACCATGCTGCTGGCCGCAGATAACGGCGCACAATCGGCGCTGATGGCACCCACCGAAATCCTGGCATTCCAGCACTTTGAAAGCATCCGCGATCTGCTCGGTGATCTGCCGGTCGAAGTGCGTTTGCTTACCGGTTCCACCACCAAAAGGGCCCGCGCCGAAATCCTCGAAGGCCTGCGCAATGGGCAGGTGAAGATTCTCGTCGGCACGCATGCACTGCTTGAAGGCGATGTGCAGTTTCAGCAGCTGGGTATGGTGGTGATTGATGAACAACACCGCTTCGGTGTGGCCCAGCGCGCCAAACTCTGGGGCAAGGGGAATCCGGTGCCGCACGTGCTGGTCATGACCGCCACGCCCATCCCGCGAACGCTCGCCATGACGGCATACGGCGACCTCGACCAGTCTGTAATCGGTGAATTGCCTAAGGGCCGCAAGCCGATTCGAACAGTCTACAAGCGCGATGGAGAAAGGCCTTCCGTGATGCAATTCGTGAAAGAACAGATCGATGCCGGACGGCAGGCCTATTTTGTGTTTCCGCTCATCGAGGAAAGCGAGAAACTCGAACTGAAAGACCTGATGGCGGGTTTTGATATGGTCAGCGATTGGTTCCCCACGCCGCGCTACCAGCTCAGCATCGTGCACGGTAAAATGAAACCCGAGCAGAAGGAGGCCGAAATGCAGCGCTTCAAGCGCGGTGCCAGCCAGGTGATGGTAGCTACCACGGTAATCGAAGTGGGAGTGAACGTGCCGAATGCCAGCGTGATGGTGATACAGGATGCTGATCGCTTCGGCCTGTCGCAACTACATCAGTTGCGCGGCAGGGTTGGGCGCGGCGCCGAACAAAGCTATTGCATCCTTATGTCGCGGGAAGGAATATCCGAACATGCCCGTAAGCGCATCGATACGATGTGCCGCACCAACGACGGATTTGAAATCGCGCGGGTAGACATGGAACTGCGCGGCCCCGGCGATATCGAAGGCACGCGGCAAAGCGGGATGCTCGATCTGAAGGTGGCCGATCTGATCAAAGACGAAGGTTTGCTCGAAATCGCCCGGCTCGAAGCGGTAAAACTGCTGAATGCAGACCCCGATTTGCTGCAGGAAGCGCATCGGGCCCTGCTCTTCAAGCTAGTCGCCCGGCAAGGCGGCAATATCTGGAACCGGGTGCTCTGAGTATCATTTCTGATACACCCAAAAACAGCCGCTTACCGGAACCTCACTGCCATCTACTTCGCGCGGACTGTCTTTAAAACAGATTTCATCCACTGCTTTGAAACCGTCTGAAATCAAGGCGTTACGCACCTCTGCTTCCCCGTATAGAACAAAACCATGGGCTGAAAAGGGGAATTGCCGCATCACTGCAGCCGGCCGGAAACCAAGCAGCAGCCTCCCTCCGGGTTTCAGCGATTCAAGCCAGAGTCGGAACAGCGCCTCCAGATCGTCCATGAAGTAAATCGTATTCACGCTAAGGATTACATCGCATGAATCCGGCTCGTACAACACCGGATTGCGCGCATCGCCTGCTGTGAAGCTGGTTTGGTCTTCTCTGTCCTTTAATGTTACCTGACAAATCGCCAGCGCATCCGGACTGTAATCGAGCGCGTGGTAGTGCAAAGACGGATTCGCCTTCAGCCAGGGCAGCGCGTGGGCGCCATTACCGGGACCAATCTCCAGCAGTTTTAGTTCACCCTGTTCCGGTAATTGGCTTTCGGCGTGGTAGTAAAACAGCGCGTTGAGCTGCTCCATGCGCGCGGTAGTAGCCAGCGCTTCAGCACCTTCCGGTTTCCGCAATTGCCTGGCGTATGCCTCCGGATCCATGGTTGGATCAGTTGACGGTACGCGATACCTGTCCGCCCTTGTAGAAAACGATGCGCTGAACCGTTTCACCTCCTTGCACCAGGGCAGCAGACTGACTCAGGTAACCGCGGCCGGGGAAAAGTTCCACTTTGCGCTTTTTTCCGCCTTTCAGCTCGATGATCGCATGCGTTTCTCCGGACTGAGCAGCTACGCGTTTCCAGCTGAGCGTTGGTTTGAAAGCGCGGAGCGGACCATTGTTCTCTGCAGCGAGGAGCTTGATTTGCTCTTTATCGCCAAAAGCAATCAGCGATTTGCCGTCGCCCGGCACCACAAATCCGCAGGCGCGCCCATCGACAGCCTTGTACTTGCCGCTGCCATCGTTCACCAATACGAGTCCGTTCAGGGCATTGTCGTAACCAAACTCAACGCGGGTGGTATAATGGTTGCCGACGCAAATGATGTCTTCGGCACCGTCGCCGTTCACATCGAGATTCAGCATCCCATAGAGGGGTGCAGCCTGTGCTTCTGCCGGCAGGGTTTCCACACTGAAGCTGCCGCCGTTGTTCCGCAACAGGAGCGAGGCAAACTGATTGGCGTGCATGGAAGTCTTCAACATACCGCCTTCAAACACCTCTTGTACCGGTTTTCCGGCAAAGTCGCCATAGCGCACAAACTTTCGGCGTATCACACCGGGCGTCTGCAAAGCCAGCTCGTCATAAGAGTTGATGGGGTATTCGCGGCCATTCACACTGTAGGTAAGCAGTAGATCGATGCGGCCATTGTTGTCGAAATCACTCCAATAAACACCCAATGGTTCCGTGCGCGTTGCCCGGTACTGGCTATTCCATCCCTTATTGCCGATGATGTAATCCATATCGCCGTCGTTGTCGGCGTCGGTGGGCAGGATGCTGTTGAACCAACCTATTTGCTCGTGCATGCCAAAGGCTTGTGTCTGATCGCTGAAGCTGCGCCCTGCATTGTTCTGCAGAAATACAGGTGGCATCCATTCACCGCTCAGGATGAGGTCCGGATAGTTGTCGTTGTTGAAATCGCTCCATACAGCCGCGCATACCATACCGGGGCGTTGCAAACCGGGGAAAAGTTGGGCTGTGACATCGGCGAATTTCCCACCGTCGTTCCTCAATACATAGCTGCGGCTGTCGGCAATGGGATACATACCGGGCACCATGCGCCCGCCGACGAACAAATCCTGGTCGCCATCGAGGTCGTAGTCTGCCGCTACCACACAACTGCCACTGGCATCGCACAACGGAATCCGGCTTGCGTCTTCGCTAAAATTCCCCTTGCCGTCGTTGATATAAAAGCGGTGCTTGTATTTATCGGTCGGCCAGCCGTATTCGCTGCCGCCTGGAACTACGTAGAGATCCGGGTCGCCGTCGTTTTCTGCATCCACAAACAAGCAGCCCATGATATCGGCCGCAATGGAAGCCCAGGGGTTTGAGCCTGCGGCCCGGAAACCGCCATCGGGTTGCTGCAGCCAAAGTTTGGCGCCGCCGCCGTTGCGTCCGTTGCCGGCAAAGACATCGTCCAGTCCGTCGCCGTTCACATCGGCAGCACAAAGTCCGGGTCCAAGCTGAGAAAGGCGATGGGGAAGGAGGAATTCGCGGCGGAAATCGGGTATGTCTTCTTCCTTATGCACCATGGCAGGAGCCGGACTGGAAGTGAAACTGAACCCGGGGTTTTCTTCAGGCCAGCTCCAGTTTCCGGAAGCTTGAGCCGCGTCGAGTTCGATGGTTTTGTTGATACCGGGATTGGCAATGGTTTGGAAGCTGCCGCCCGGCCAAACAACGGTAAGCGATTTGACAACCGCAGCGCCACCAAGCCCGAAATGCTGCACAGCGCTCACACTGCCCTGATAACCACGGGTCATATTGACTTCCAGAAACTGCCTTCCGCTGTCGGTTTCCAGGATGAGCTTGGCTCCCAGACCAAAGCTATTGGCCTTTCCATTGCCTTTTAGCTTTGCCTTCAGCCAATTGCCTTGTTTGCCGATGTTGCGGTAGATAAAGGAGGTATCCTGAATATTGCTCACCACGAGGTCCATCCGGCCATCGTTGTCCAGGTCGGCGATGGTGCTGCCGGCTGAAAAGGAAGGATGGTTGAGCCCCCATTCTTCTGTGCGCAACTGGAAGGATAAATCGCCTGTATTCCGGTACATGAAGTTGCTGAGGCGTTCGTAGGGCAGTTCGTTGGCTATTTCGCGGAAGTTCGGACCGCGGTTTTCCTTCTGCCTCAGGCGCCCCATGTACATGATGAAGTCGAGGTTGTTGACATCGCGGAGATAGCCGTTGGTCACATACAAATCCTTGCGTCCGTCGTTGTCGAAATCGGCGAAGAGCGGGCTCCAGCTCCAGTCGGTCTTGGCCGTGCCGGTGAGGAAGGCCAGGTCGCTGAACCCTTTGCCGCTGCGGTTGGTCTGCAGTGCGTTGTGCATGAACTGCGGACCGTAACCGTGTTGCTGGGCCACCATGAAGTTGTCGAGACCGGGAGGGCCTTGGAGCAAGGCGTATCGCCGCGGATCGGAAGGCAGCATATCGCAGGTGAAAAGGTCTGTCCAGCCGTCGTTGTTGTAGTCGGCTGCATCGCTGCCCATGCTAAAGAGGCTGGTATGCTTGAAGTAATCGCCCAGGGCTTCGCGGAATTTTCCGTTGCCGAGGTTGAGGTAGAAGAAGTCGGGGATGAAATAGTCGTTGCAGACATACAAATCCACCAGGCCGTCGCGGTTGAAGTCGCCGGGTGTGGTGCTGAGCCCGTAACCCATCGCGTCCATTCCTGCCGCTTTGCTGATGTCGACGAACTTGCCATCTTTGTTCTCGTACATGCGTTGGCTGTTCCAGGGGTCTTGCATCATGGAACGGCTGTAGGTAACGTCCATGCTTTTGAAAAAAGGCAGGGCATGGTTGGCCACGAAACAGTCGAGATCGCCGTCGTTGTCCATATCGAAGAAGGCAGCCTGGGTGGTATGGCCCTGATCGGCAAGTCCATAGGCCGCTGCCTGTTCGGTAAAGGTTCCGTTTTTGTTGTTGATGTACAGGAGGTTAGCGCGATTAGCCGGGTTTTTGTCCGGACCGCTGCGGCTGATATAGACATCGAGCCAGCCGTCGTTGTTCAGGTCGACCATGTTCACCCCCGAACACCATCCTGTTGGCGTTATGCCGGAAGCCTGGGTGACCTCTTTAAACTTGAATTCGCCCTGGTTGAAATAGACTTTCGACGGACTGGTATTACCGGTGAAGATCAGATCGTCGAGTCCGTCGTTATTCAGGTCGCCGGCTGCAACTCCGCCACCGTTGTAAGCGTAGTTGTATATCAGCTGGTTCATGCTGTCGCTTTCGGTGAGTTCATTCACGAAGGCAACACCGGTTTCAGCGGCCGGCATCAGCTGAAACATACGGCCGGCAGTTTCCTCACCACCTTTTTTATCACAGGCTGCAGCAGACATGCTCAGCAACAGTCCAAACAAGACGCGTCGGGTCATACTGCAAGTTTACAGTCCGGCGCGCATCCCTGCACCTTTCCACCTTGCCTGTGGCATTACTTTTGCCTTTTGACTGCCGGATGAAGAAAGGAATTTTATTGGGGATACTATGGCTTGCAGGCGGATGGATGCTTGCGCAAGCTCAACTGATCAAATCCATCGGAAGCCAACGTCAGCTATTTACTGATCGCTGGTTTGTTGATTCGCTTCTGGGTTGCCGGATGGTGAAACACGAACCGGTTGACCGCGGTGCCGTTTTGTACTTTAATGAAGGGGCAATGAAGGAAGGGACACAGTGCACCTATGCAACGGTGATTCGTCGCGACTCTGTGTTCCAGGTCTACTACCGGGCCGGACTGACAGGGATTGATGATTATGGCGAACAACACACATCGTATGCAGAATCGCGCGATGGAATCAACTGGATTAAGCCGGCTCTGGGATTCTTTTCGGTCAATGGCAGTAAAAACAACAATGTTGTGATGACCAATCAGAACCGTGACCACGTGGTTCATAATTTCAGTCCATTTTACGATAACCGCTCCGGTGTGCCGGCCGAACAGCGCTACAAAGCGCTCGGCGGCTTGCGGCACGGGCTCTTCGCTTATGTCTCCGCTGATGGCAAGAAGTGGACTCGGCTCCAGGAAAAACCGGTATTGACCGGTTCTATGTTTGACTCACAAAATGTGAGCTTCTGGTCGGAGTCAGAGCAGGTGTATGTTTGTTATTTCCGTGAATGGACTGATGGTGCATTTAAAGGCTACAGAACGGTGGCGCGAAGCACTTCTGCTGACTTTGTTAACTGGACGCCCAAGGAGATGATTCGCTTTGGCAATTCGCCCGTAGAACATATTTACATCAGTCAAACCGCGCCCTATTTCCGTGCTCCGCAGATTTATATCTCCACCGCAGCCCGCCTGGTGACCGATCGCGTGGTCTTGCCTGCCGGTGAAGCCGAGCGCCTTGGCGTGGAGCCCATGTACCGCCGGGGCGGTATCGACGGTATTTCGGATGTGGTGTTGATGACGACGCGCGGCGGCGACAGCATGGACCGCACGTTCATGAGTTCCATCCTGCGCCCGGGTATCGGCTACCACAACTGGATCTCGCGTTCCAATTTCCCGGCCCTGAACATCGTCGAAACTGGCCCGGGTGAAATGTCGTTGTATGTGGTACAGGAATACGCCCAACTTGGTAACCACCTTCGGCGTTACACCTGGCGCACAGACGGGCTGGCCTCGGTGCAGGCACCCTATGAAGGCGGTGAATTCGTGACGCCGTTTTTCACCTTCACCGGAACCCGGCTTAGCCTCAATTACACCACCAGTGCGGCGGGTTCCATCCGCGTAGAGGTTCAGGATGCAGCAGGCAAGCCTATCAAGTATTTCAGTGCAAAAGACTGCACTCCGCTCATCGGCAATGAAACCGATCGCTTCGTTTACTGGGAACGTTTTCCGCAGCTTGCTGAGCTCCAGGACAAGCCCATCCGATTGCGCTTTATCTTGCACGACGCCGATTTGTATTCCTTGAAGTTCGAGCCCTGAGTTGAAAGCGCCCACACCGCCAATATGCCGGTCACGCAAGGAGAATCCCTTCATCGGAAGTCAGCGTTGAGCGCTACAGGCGTGCATCAACCCGCAATGAATTATTTTTGAACCATGCGCATAGAAGCATCGACCCCGGAGGCTTACCTCGAAAGCGTACCCGAAGAGCGGAAGGCCGTCGTGCGGCGCCTGCACGAGCTGATCATGGAAAACCTGCCCCAGGGTTTTGAGGCCGGTGTAGGTTACGGCATGCTGGGTTACATTGTCCCCCACAGCCTGTATCCGGCCGGTTACCACTGTGATCCGAAACAGCCCTTGCCCTTTATGGGACTCGCATCGCAGAAGAACAACATCTCTTTTTACCACATGGGGCTGTATGCCGACCAGGCCTTGCTGGATTGGTTTGTCGGAGAATATCCGAAGTACAGCAAAACCAAGCTGGACATGGGAAAAAGCTGCATCCGTTTCAAGAAAGAGGAAAATATTCCGTTTCCCTTATTGGCGGAATTGGTGCGGAAGATGAAACCGGAAGACTGGATTCGCTTGTACGAAGCGAACCTGAAGCGCTGAAGGCTCCGGATCAGAAGCTATAGCTCAGGCCAATCGCAGGCAAAATCGGCAACTGATCCACGCGGCGGAAACGCACCCGGTCGAAATAGAAGATATTGTCGCGGTTGTACATGTTCGTGCAGGTGAAAGTGCCCTGTAGTTCACGGCCCATCGGGCGTTTCCATTTCTTCTGCAGCGTTGCATCCAGGCGGTGGTAGGAGGGAAGGCGGCCCTGGTTGATCGGACCGTAGTAGATACCCAGATCGCCGTTGGTTGAGGTGTAATTGGATGAAATGCCGCGCGAGAACGTAAGCTTTTCATAAAAGCCCTGGGTCTGGGTAAAGGGGAAACCACTGCCGTAGTTCCAACGCACAGTGAACATCGTGCTTTGTTTCTTGTCGAGCGTCACCGAACCCATGAGGTTGACGTTGTGGCGGCGGTCGAAAACGGGATTGTAGGTAATGTTGCCGTCGAAACGGTTGACAAAGGTGAGCGAGTAAACTGCCCACAGGTACCAACGTCCCATTTCGTATTTGTAACGGAAGTCGGCACCGCTGGCCTGACCCGTCTCCACAATATAATCCTGGCGCAGGCGCACCGGCTTGTCCTGGTTGCGGAGATCGTCGTCAAACAACTTGTCGCGGTTGATATTGGTAATCTGGGTAAAATCTTTCAGATAGGCCTCGATCATGATGTTATGCCCCTCGGCTACATCCCACTCCAGACCGCCGACGAAGTGATTGGCTTTCTGGAGCCTGTGCTGCAGTTCCTGCCCGTTGAAATTGTTCGGCAGGTTGTCCGGACCGGAAAGGAAACCGTAGAACAGGTTCACCACATCGCGGTCGCTCACCGCTGACATGAGGTTCTGGCTGTACACACCGGCAGCCATTTTCAGGCTGAGCTTTTTACTGATATTGTATTTCGCAGAAAGCCGTGGCTCCAGGCTTGAATTGCCGAGCGAAGCGTAAAACATGCCGCGGAATCCGGGTTGCAGAATCCAGCGGCCCTTTACTACGCGGTAGAAGGTGTACCCTCCGATTTCGGTGGTGTTTTCAAACTGGGTGATATAGCGCCCGTTTGGATTGTAAATCTCGAAGTCGGTACGGAAGCCATTGATTTCTGCGCCGTAGCGGAATTCATTCTTGCCGTTGGGATAGCTGAAGTTCAGGCCGACATTGAAGCCGCTGATGCCCGAACTGCGCGGTTTCTGGTCGGCTTCAATCTGCCGCACCAGGTAATCGCTGTACGTGAGGAAGCCGTCGATCCGGGTTTTCGACTCGTCTGGTACGATCATGAACTTCGTTCCGAAACCATTGCTGCGCCAGTTGTATTCGGTGGTTCCGGGAAAGGCTACCCTGTCCTGGAAACGGAAACCGAACAGCTTGAGGTAGCTGCCGGTGGAGCCGTTGAAGCTCATCTTGCCGTATAAATCGCCGAACGTGTAGGGCAGTTTGTCGGGATCAGCATATCGATACAGGAGCTTCGAACTTTGGCGCAGGTAAGAATTGCGGTAGGAAAGCGCATAGGAACTGCTGCCCTGGCCTTGCTTGAACTTCTTCATTGGCCCTTCCAGCAACACCTTGCTGGTAAAGGGATTCACGGCCACCTTGCCGCGGAAGCGGGTCAGGTCTCCATCGCGGGTTTTTACATCCACAATCGCGGAAATGCGGCCGCCGTATTCGGCATTGAAGCCGGCCGAGTATACATCGGTGCTCTTGATCAGGTCGGTTTCAAAAACGGAGAATAAGCCGATGCTGTGGAAGGGGTTGTAAATGGTCATGCCGTCGAGCAGCACCTTGTTCATTACCGGTGAGCCACCGCGGATATAGAGCTGTCCTCCCTGGTCGCCGCTGAAAACCACACCCGGCAATACCTGCAGGTATTGGATGAGATCGGGTTCGCCGCCTACACTGGGCAGCCGGTTGATTTCCTTGGGTGTGAGGGATGTAACGCCGATCAGCACTTCGCGGTTGCGGCGTTGGTTGCGGGTTCTGATTATCTGTGTTTGCAGTTCCACCACCTTCTTCTTCATGTAGAAGTTCTGGCGGAGGTTTTTGCCGGCTTCAACCTGAATATTGGCGCTGAGGCTGTCGAAATCGGGGTGGTAGAAACCGATGGTATACTTACCCGGAGGCACAGCAGTGAAGTTGAAGAAACCATCGCCGTCGGTGAGGCCGGTGTATTTGGTGTTCAACAGGTTGACCTGTACACCGCTGATCGGCGCCCCGGATTCGCTGTCGAAAACCACGCCGCGAACATCATTGGTCTGGGCCTGAACAAAGCCAAAAGCCATGCTGGCAAAGAAGAAAAGCAGGGTGAAGCGCATGAAAGGGCGCGAATATACATGTGCAGCGGCCTGCCTCGTGCAGGCGCATGGTCGGAATTGAGCAAAGGATGACACAAGCCTATCTTTGCGCCGTGAGGGAAGGGGATTCATATACCGAGAACGGGCGTCTGGTGTTCACTGAGCGCTACCATATCCGCCGCGGGCATTGTTGCGGCAGCGGATGCCGGCATTGCCCCTTCCTGCCCCGGCATCAGAAATTCAACCAGAAGCTGGATCCGAAGTTTAGGAATTTGACTGTAAAAAAGTCGGAATGATTGTTGAATAAAGGCTTGTTGAAGGGAAGTTAACTAAGCCTGTAATCCGTAATTACAACATTTTATAGCAGAGTGAGGCAATGCGATTCAAAGGACGTTTCCACCCACCCCAATGCATATCCTTCATCACCCTAAGCCTGAGGACATGAGCCAGATTGCGGGCTTGCATGCGGCGGTTTAACTTTCCTTGCTCTGCTAACGCAAACCATTGTATCCAACCCTGTTCATAACCCGGATGCCCTGGTTCGAGTACCACGCGAAAACGGATCAGCCCGGTACCGGGATTGAAATAGCGGTGCAGCGTGCCGGGTGCGATGCTGTGGCTGTCGCCCGGACGGAGCATGCGCAGGTCGCGCCCCTTTTGCAGGTAAGCCAGTGTGCCTTCCACAGGTAGCAAGGTCTTGATGAATTGCTTGTGGAAATGAAAGCCACAGGTACCACCCGGAGCCATGCGGAATTCCAGCTCCGTGACACCCTCACCGCCGGTATCAGCGGAACGGATGATGCGGAGCTCGTCTCCACCGGGATGCTGCCGGATTGTGGTCATGGTCGATTTTGTTGCAGGCAAATTCCACAATTGACCTTACTTGGGAAAACCTATGTGCGTTAAAGTGGCAGGAAATTCATTGAAATGCCGTGTATTGTTACTGTCGGCAGGAACCTGTTGTGCCGTGAGGGTGTTTTGTGAAACTTGACAGTGCTTTGGCATGTACAGCCTACCTTTGAGGTGCACCTTTCGATGCAGGCTGCACACAGATGGAACTGAACCTGGATGTCTTTACAGCCTTCCCTGAACTGGAATCCCGGCGGCTGTTCCTGCGCGAACTGCAGGATTCCGACGCCGATGCCATTCAGGCCATGCGCTCCAGCAAGGCGGTGAACCGCTTCATCGCCCGGAACGATACCATTACAAGTGAAGAAGCCCAAAACCTGACGGAAAAGTCTCGCCAGGCCTTTGAAAACCGCACCGGTATCGCCTGGGCAGGTGTGCGCAAGGGAACAGATGCCTTCATCGGCGCCTGCGGTTTCAACCGCATCGATTTCCAGAACCTGCGCGCGGAAATCGGCGGTGAAATGAGCAGTGATTTCTGGGGAAGGAAACTTGCCATCGAAGCCGTGGCAGCTATCGTTGCTTTCGGTTTTCAGGAACTCGGATTACACAGCGTCGAAGCCCGCCTCGATCCGGCTAACCGCAGCGCCATCGCCTTGTTAGAATCCCTCGGCTTTGTCAAGGAGGCCCATTTCCGGGAATATGTCTATTTCAGGGATGCCTTCCGCGATTTGGTCGTGTATACCTGCCATCGTTCTGAATCCCAGGCGCCATGAAATCCGGCAGGCTGCAAATCATCCTCAAGGTCGCCCTGGCATTCAGCGCCTATTTTATCCTCATCCGCTTGTTCAAGGACATCAAGGTTTATCTCGATGGCTGGACCGGTTATGGACTGCTCAGTTACCTGATCGCCTATACCATCGCCATCGTTCCGATCCTGGCCGGTGTTCGTTGGATTGTGCGCAAGGGGCATGCCTGGGGTGCATTGGGCCTGCGCGGTCATCTCTTCCGCGCCTGGTTCTGGGCTATGGTTTTTGCTTCGCCCATGCTGCTCGGTGGTCTGGCCTTTTATCCATTTCCCGCCCGGGTGGAAGCAGACCAATTGTTGGCCGGTACCCTCATTGCCGGCTTCATGGAAGAATTGGTTTACCGCGCTTTTCTCTTCGGCATGCTCTTTTACCATGCCCGCCTGGGCTTTGTGCCGTCGGTGCTTGTCAATGCCATTGCCTTTGCGCTGGGCCACTGGCAGCCGGAGCTTGGCTTTGCGGGCAATATCCCGGTGCTGTTGGTGACCTGTGCGGCCGGCGGCTTCTTTGCCTGGCTGTACGTGGAATGGGAACGGAATATCTGGCTTCCCGTGGCCTTGCATGCACTCATGAATCTTAGCTGGAGCCTCTTCGATATGGGCGGAAACGCTGCCGGTGGAGCCTTGTCCAACCTCTTGCGTGCGGGAACGATCGCGCTGGCCATCGCGCTGACGCTGTGGTACAAGCAGCGCTTTCAACAAGGCCCGGGAGTGAATCGCAAGAACCTGCTGATACAAAAGGAATCGGCTTCCGGCGCAGTCACCTGAGAGCTTCCGGTCGGCCTTATCTTTGCACCCGTGTTTGTCTCCGGCTTCACCATCGCACGCAATGTGGTTCAGGGCGATTATCCGCTCCGCGAAGCTGTGGAGTCCGTCTTGCCCCTGGTCGATGAAATGATCATCGCAGTGGGGAAGAGCGAAGACGAGACGCTCGCTTACGTGCGCAGCTTTCCTTCGTCCAAGATCCGCATCATCGAAACGGAATGGGACGATTCCCTGCGCAAAGGTGGCGTCGTATTGGCCGTCGAAACCAACAAAGCCCTCGATGCCTGCAACCCTGCTGCCGATTGGTGTCTCTATATCCAGGCTGATGAATGCCTGCACGAAACCGATTATCCTGCCATCCGTCAGGCCATGGAACAACACGCTGGCAATCCTGCCGTGGAAGGACTGCTGTTTCGCTATCTGCATTTTTACGGCAGCTACGACTATGTGGCCGATTCGCGGCGCTGGTACCGGCACGAAGTGCGCATCATCCGCCGCAATCCCGATATCCGATCTTACATGGACGCCCAGGGCTTCCGCAAATACGGCAAGGAAAAACTCCGGGTTTGCGACAGCGGCGGTACGGTTTACCATTACGGCTGGGTGAAGCATCCGGAAGCCCAGACGCAGAAGCTGGTGCAGAGTTCCCGCTTCTGGCATGCAGATGATTACGTGCAGGAGATTGCCGACGCCGGCAGCTTCGACTATTCGGGTATCGATTCGCTGCGGCATTTCGAAGGCAGGCATCCGCAGGTGATGCGAGAACGCATCGCCCGCATCAACTGGGCTTTCAGCGCTGACCCTACACGCAAGCGCTTTGGCTTCAAACAGCGGCTGCTGTACGTTATCGAAAAGCTCAGCGGCTGGCGTCCGGGTGAATTCCGCAACTTCAAACGCATCCGTCCCTGAACACGCAGACCGACGTCGATATCCTGGTGATGGGAGGAGGGGCCGCGGGCTTCTTCGCCGCCATCCACGCCGCCGAAACGGGCAGGAAGGTATGGCTGCTGGAAAAATCCGCACGCACCCTCAGCAAGGTCATCATCAGCGGCGGCGGACGCTGCAATGTGACGCACGACTGCCGTTCGCCAGCTGCCCTCGCCGCCTGTTATCCACGCGGTGCTGCCTTCCTCAAACCCCGCTTCAAGCGCTGGGGTGTGGAAGAAACCATCCACTGGTTCGAATCGCGTGGCGTGCCGCTCAAAACAGAATCCGACGGACGCATGTTCCCGCAAAGCGATCAGTCGGAACATATTGCCATGGCCCTTGAAAACGCCGCCCGGGCCAATGGGGTGTCGGTGCGCACCAAGCACGGCGTGGCGAAGATTGAAAAAACGGCCAAGGGCTTCACGGTTCACCTCGACAATGAGCAAGTAATCAATGCCGCCCGCGTCATCGTCGCTCCCGGCGGCTTGCCCAAGCTGTCTCAGTATGCTTTCCTGGAATCGTCGGGCCATGCCATCGTGCCGCCATTGCCTTCCATCTTTACCTTCCATACAGGCGGACCGGCCCTGCACGCGCTGAGCGGCTTATCGTTGTCCGAAGTGACCCTGCGCGCAGAAGGTCAGAAGCAAACCTTCGGCGGACCGATGCTCATCACGCATTGGGGACTCAGCGGCCCGGCCGTATTGCGCTGTTCGGCATGGATGGCGCGCGAGTTGGCGGAATCCGGATATCGTTTCAACCTCTACGCCCGACTCTTGCCCTTGAGCGAGGTTGAATTCCGCGATTGGCTTGAATTGGCCATCCGCGAACACCCCAAGCGCCGCTGCCACAACCAGGTGCCGCATGGCATCCCGGCGCGTTTCTGGGCTTATTTGCTTGAAGGGATTGAGATTTCTGAAACCATTACCCTCGCCGAATTGGGCAAGAAGCAGAAGAACCGCCTCGTCGAAACCCTGCTCAACCATCGTTTTGCAGTGGAAGGAAAAAGTGCGTTTAAGGAAGAATTCGTCACCGCCGGAGGCTTTGCACTCGACGACCTGCAGCCCGGCACCATGGAAAGCCGGCATTGGCCCGGTCTCTATTTTGCCGGCGAAGTGCTCGACATCGACGGCATCACAGGCGGCTTCAATTTCCAGGCTGCCTGGACCACCGCTTACCTCGCCGGAACGGAAGCCGCCGCATCGTTACTATAAGCACCCATACTGAGCCCCGCAGGGGCGACACATTAATAGCCCCGCAGGGGCGAAATGTCAATAAACCTCAATCCTGCAAACCCGCTCCGGGAATCCATTCGTAGAGCATATACGGCTGGCGTTCCTTCAGGAATTGCCGGATCGCAGGTTGCCAGCCGGCGCGGATGCTTTCCGCTGTTTTTCCGGCGACAATGGCTGTGCGGAGGCCCGTTCCACCCGCCAACTTATCGAAGAATGGATTGAAATACGTCGCCTTGTCGGGGCATTCCTTGTAGGTGAGGATGATCCAATCCAGGTAGAGTTGTCCTGCTGTTTCCAGATATCCCCGCGCGAATTCCCGCAGGTCGAGTCCGTGGCAAAGCTGTGCCTTGAAAGGCGGATTGAT
>Ga0209972_10000372_pt1 | contig 43609 bp, 59 predicted proteins | sample NOAtaG_7_FD_187302 | JGI IMG/M metagenome (GOLD analysis project Ga0209972, IMG submission 187302) | Freshwater lake microbial communities from Lake Erie, under a cyanobacterial bloom - NOAA_Erie_Diel1S_2200h metaG (SPAdes) (version 2) | ecosystem: Environmental > Aquatic > Freshwater > Lake ...
CTTTAGGAAGTTTAGAAAGAGTTGTCCAACTTTCAATTGCTTTATCAAGAGTTAGATTATTTCCTGGTCCACCAGACTTTTGTTGTAAATCTACTAAAGCCTTAAGGTCAATTTTTCCATTAGGAAAAGCCTTCTTTAAAGAACCAACTTCTTTTCCAAGTCTCTTTAATGTAGGAATATCATCTTTCTGTGTTTCAAGATCTATTTCAATTCCTATGTAATCTGGAATCTTTATAAGTTCTTCAAGTCCAGAATATATATCGTTGGCAGATGCTTCATCTAAATTCTTAATTGCAAAAAGAATATTTTTTTGATTATTTACATTTGGAATAAATTCCAAAATAGTTGCAAGTCTTCCTAAGCCTTCTGTTCCTTGAACATTTAGTATTGTATTAATTGTTCTATCAATATTCTTTTCGCCTGTAGCAAGAAGTGTTGTTGTTAATGCTTTTGCCTGAGTCACTGTCATTTGATCAGAATTAACTAAAGTCATTATTTCAATTTGTGCTTTTGCAGTTGTTCCTTCTAGTTGTTTTGTGAGTGATTCTGCTTGAGCCTTTTGGTATGGATCATCCTTAAACTTATTCAATAGTTGCTGCTTAAATGCTCCAGCATATTTATTTTTGCCTTCTTGTGTTCCTATTTGGTCAATATAGTCTGCAGCAGTTTTTGCTTGTGCTGCTTGGCTTGCTCTTAGTGTTGCAAGCGCTGAAGCCTTTTTGCCTTCAATTCTTGTAATTTCTACTTCAACTGCTGCTCTTTCTGCTTCTGTTTTTGCAAGTTTTTTCTTTACTTCAAGATTTGCAAGGGCAACATCATATTCTTTTGTTACTGCATCAATTCCTTGCTGTCCAGCCAATATATTTTGGGTTACTATTCCAGCAAGAGTTCCTGCATTCTTTGCAATAAACTTCTTTTCTTCTCCCTGTTGCCACTTTCTTAATAGCCACTCTGCTGTGCTTGTTATGGCAAGTGATCCTGCTGCTGCGATCAGTGCAGGTGATGCTGCTCCTGCTGTTCCTGCGGTTGCTGCTGCTGTTCCAGCAGTTGCTGCAGCAGTTGCTGCTCTTGCAGTTCTAACTGTATTTAAAATCTTTATAAAACTTGCACTTCCAACAGTTGCTGCCAAACCTTGCATTTGTGCAGTTTCGCTCCAGTTTATTGGATTACCAAGTATTGCACCGCCTGGTTGTTCATTAGCACGATTTCCTCCAACACCCTTTAACGGATTCAGTTTAATGTCTGGGCCAATTCCCTTATTTACATCTGTAATTGCTTTTTGATAATTTAAGAATATTGCTTCTTGTAAAGTTTTTCCTTCTGAAATAAGTTTTACCTGAACAGACAATGGATCTGTTACTAGGTTTTCTCCATTAGGTCCTAGAATTTCTGTTAATTTGCCACGCACATTCATCTCTAGTCTTGCATCTTTTAGATCTCTTGTTAGTTTAATTGCAATTGATTGAGCCTGTTCTGGGGTTATTACACCCTGTTGTACTGCCGTTGCTAATTGTGAGGCTACTATGCTTGCTGCTTGAGCAGTTCCAGATTCTCCAAGAGTTTTTATTGTGCTATCAAAATTTGCCTTAAATTGTTTTCCTGCTTCAGAGTTTAAGAAATTAGTTCCATAGTCCATTGAGACTGGGGTAATTTCCTTTGTTCTTCCTTCTCTTTGTGCTGCTGCTACTTGTCCCACAGAAACCTTTTGAGTATATCGTCCTAAAGCCTCAAGATTTTCTGTAGTCATTACCATTGCTTTTGCTTGTTTTTCACCATCAACTAACGACTGTTTAATTTGACTTGATTGCATTTTAAATACTGCTGAAAGACCAATCAACGATGTTGCTAAAATTTTAATAGGGCTATTAATTAATGGAAGAAGCATAGGAAGCATAGAAAGCATCATTATCTTATCCATGTTTTGTGCAACACCACTATCTGGATTCTTTGCTGCATATGCTCCTGCTACCATAGGAACCATCATGGCTGCCATACCGACACCCATCATTCTTTGACTTCGCTCCATACGCATTGCCTGTCTTGCATTTGTTCTTTGTGCTGCAGTTAATCTGGCTCCAGTTTCATCTACTTGAGGTACCCTGGAATACCCAGTCATAAATCCTCTAAAACCTCTTGTCTTGTCAGTTCCAAAATCTTTTGTTGTTTGTGTTGCTGTTTGTCCAAGTTGAGCAACTTTTGGTGTTGTTTTGTTTAACTGTGAAGCAAATCTATCAATTCTATCCCCAAGTTTTTTAACTCTTGGTTTATCAAAGAATTTGTCAATTGCTCTTCCAACTCTATCATTTGAAGAAGATGTTGGGCTTATTGGGTCTCCCCAATCGTCAGTATATTTACCGCCTGGCCTTAATGATGCTGGAACACCAAACCCAGGACCATTTTCAAAACCAGGTATTTGGTTTGACATAATTCCAGATATAAGACCGCTATATTTTTTACTTTGCTTTGCAGGAATTACCGCTTCACCAGGAGCAAGCATTGCAGGCTGAATGTCTCCCGCTCCCTTTGGACCAGGAACTGACAAAATTCCATTAGAAAGCATAAGCAATTCATCTTGCCTTGTCTTATACTTTTCATAAAAACCATCTCTAATTCTTTTTTCTAAAGCAAGCATTCCATACTTATCAAAAGAATTTGGATTCTTTTTTGATCTTAATTCTTGAAGAAATGACTCTGCTTCTCTTCTAGTAGAGATGTGTGTTCTATTTCCATTATAAAGATACACAAGATTCATTTGGTTTGTATCTTCAAAAAGATTAGATGCTACATCTTGATCTGCACTTCTTTTATTAGTTTTTGCTGCTTCTCCATGGCTTAGTGCTGGAGAAAGTCTAAACATTCCTCTATCTTGTTTTTCTGCAAGAATATCTTTAAGTCTTCTTCCTTCAATTTTTGCAGCAGGAGCAGTAAGTTTAACTAAATCATCCATAGTCATTGATGGATTATTTCTAATATACTCTTCTTCTTCCTTAAAGTATTTCTGTAATGCTAAGAATTCTTTCTTTTGAATATATCGTGTTCTGCGTGATTTTGCTGCTGAAGAAACAGCACTAGTTCTTTTTCCACCAAGAGTTGAACTAAAAATTTTACTTGCTGTTAGATCTTGTGCATTTTTTCTTGAAAGTAAGTCTGTTACATTTCTTAGCAAAATTTCATCACTATTATTTGTGTTCTTTGCTTTGAACTTACCATAGTTTTCATTATATTTTGCTTGGTCTTTTACAGAATTAAACTTTCTGGTAAACAACAAATCTCCATTAAAGAAAACATCAGTTAACTTTGGATCTTTTGCATTTGGTCTAAAGAAAAACGGTGTCATTGACGAAACATTTGATCTTGGCATAACCTGTGCAATATCTCCACCAGGAAGAGGTTTAAACCTAGTAACTCCTAATGCCCTAACAGAACCTGGAGAAGTTAAATCTATTTTTGGTTCAAAAACTTTTGCTGCAGGACCAAATATTGCAGAACCAGTTACCTTTGGTGGTGTCCAGAATCCTGGTCCACTTGCAAATCCTGGAACATTATCACTAATAATTTGAGAAATAAAACCACCATACTTAGCGGTTTGTTTTGCTGGAATGACTGATTCTCCAGGTGACAACATCGCTGGAACAATATCTCCTGCTCCTCTTGGTCCTGGAACACTTTCTGTTCCTTTTGCAAATCGTTTTGGAGCAATTCCTCTTGGAACAAATAGCCCACTGTTGTTTGCTGCAAATGAACTCATTGATGTATTTGCTTGACGATATACTGACATCAATGCACCAAGTGACTGTGCCTCTAATCTATATGCTGCAGATAGTGCTTCATGCTTTGTATAAAGTGCATTGGTTATAGATGCATTTTCTAGTTCTTCTTGTGATAAGTATTGTGTTTTTAGTGCAACATCCTGTGATCCATATGCAAGTTGCTGATAACCCTTACGCATTAAGTTAAACAGTTTTAGCATATTTGCAATACCGTTGGCAACAAGACCTACGGTCATCAAGAGAACTGGGCCAATGCCACCTATTGCAGTGATCATTAGCCCTGCAAACTTTTTAACACCTTCTGGCAAAGTAGAAAATCTATCAAGAATTTTTTGGAAAAACTCTGCAATAGGAATTACCATTTTTGCAAACATTTCTCCTATTGGAGCCATGGCAACCTTAAGTCTTTCAGCAGCCTGTGCAAGTTTATTCATTGCAGAATCTGCTTGGGTTTTCTTTTCACGTTCTGTAAGTATTGCAAGTTCTTCTGCGCTGGCTGTTGTTAGTTGCAAAACTCTGGCTGCCTGAGATCCTTCTTTTGTAAGGTTATTAAGAAGTGTACTCATTCTTGCAAATTGATACTTACCAAAAACCTTTTCAACTACTTGCGCTCTCTGCAAGTCTGTCAGTGGCTTTAATGCATTTGCAAAACCAACTACAGTATTTCTTAAGTTACCTTGATTTGCTTCAACTATACCCTTAATACTTATTCCATATTGTCCTGCTGCTTTAGTCGCTGCTTTTGTTGGGTTAATTAAAGATGCAAGACCTGACTTAAGTGCGTTAGCACCTTGTTCTGCAGAAATTCCACCTTCTTTCATTGCAGTCATAAAATATGTTAAGTCTTTAACATCTCCACCAAGTGCTTTTACGATTGGAGCAACTCTTGGGATTGCCTCTGAAACATCTTCCAAACTTAATACAGTTTGGTTTTCTGTAGCATTCAAGAAGTCAATTGTTTTTTTAAGTTCTGACCCTCTAATATCAAAAGCATTTTGCAAAGATATTGTTGTATTAAGTGCTTGCTCTTGTGTAATACCACCAAGAACTGCTAGGTCTGTAGTCTGCCTTACAATGTTTTTAAGATTTTCTCCAGTGTTACCCATTGCTGCTGCATCAGCAGCCATTTTAATTGTATCTGAAACTTTAACTCCATAAGCAGTATATTCATTTGCAAGTGCACGAATGTCTTTTAGTGCTTTTGCAGACTCACCACTTTCTGTGTATATATCTCCATATACCTTTTTAAATCTAATAACCTGTGTTTCAAGTTCTTTAAATGTTTTTATTGCTGATCCAGCAAACATGGCTAATGGTATTGTAAAACCAACCATCAACTGACGACCAGCCCACTGGGTATTCTTACCAAAGTTTAATAGTTTTGTTGAACCATCATCAATAAGTTTATTTAGTACTTGGTGACGTTGAGTAGCCAACATTAAACTAGTAGTTAAATCATTATAATTTAATGTTTTTGGCCTAAACCTCATTGAGTTCATTGCGCCCTGAGCGTCACGACCCAACTGAACATATTGCTGCTGAAGTGTTTTTACACGATTATCTATTAACTTACTTACAGTGCTAAATTCGCTACCAAAAAACTTACCGAAAGTTTTTGTAGAAGCCATTCCATATCTGTAATATTCTTTAAGAGATAACTTTCCCTTATCAAGACTATTAGCAAACTGTTCTGTAGCACTGCTCATCTTCATTGTTGATGCAGTCCAGAGTCCAGTTGCATTAACGTTGTGCATTAATGACTGGGCATATCTGCCTTGCTCACGAGCAGCAGTTGAGGTGCCAGTAATCATGGCACGGTTAAGGGCAGTTAACTCTTTTTCTAAGGCACGAAGTTGTGCCATGGCTTGAGTTGTATCAATACCTATAAAAATATTGGTATTAGTATCTCCTGCCATTAACCGTAAGCCTCCTATTTAATTATTCGTTTTGCGCTGATGAAAGTGCAATTAGTGCAGACTCAGTTAGATTAATTCCTGATGCTGCTTCAATGATTTGATATACGGTTGGAAGATCAATAATGTCCTCAAGTTTTGCAATGTCCCCCGCCACCTCTGGTGCATACTGCTTCATAGCAATTTGTACACACTCAATAAGAAGTGTCATTGACTTATCATTGTTATCTTGTACCTTTGCCAGACCTTCAAACTTCTTCATAAATTCACGAAGAAGAGAAATTTTTAGTGGTCTGATATTAACCTTAGTACCGTCAATCAAAACGATTGTTTTTTCTTCATTTACGGTAGTGCTCATCTATTTTACCCCTCCTATAAGGTTAAGTTAATTATAGCATAACAGAAGGGTCTTTTAGGTCTTCATAATCTAAGCCTAAGCCAATACCAAATCCAGCCTTTTGTGCATTAACTCCCTGCAGTGCCAAAACATCATTGGAATCATCTGTAGCACCTTTAGAAAATACTCTTGCTTTTAGGTCATCCCATTCTTTTTGTCCCTTTGTTTCTCCAGCCTGGGAATCAATATCTACTCCTTGAATTGCTGCCATAAACTTTTTTTCTTGATAACTTAATTCTCTAATTGCAGACATTGTTGCTACTAGTTCAGGCATTGATAAATTTCTTTCTAATTGGTCATAATCTTTCCAAATTCCCAACGTAAAAATTTCAGACTCAAGTTTAGCAAGATCTAGGTCTTTCCATGATGTTTTTTCATCTGACTTTATTGCCTGATCTTTTACATTTTCTTCTGAATTACTACTTACTTCTATTCCACCAGCAATATCTAAAACTTTATATACAGTTGGAAGGTCCATGTTGTCTTCAATAAGTTCTGTTGATGTTGATATTTCTGGGCAATACTGCTCCATTGCTATTCTTACGCATTCAACCAAAATAGATATGGCTTCATCTTCTGTACTTGACTCATTAACTTTATGGAAACAATCCATAAAATCTCTTAGGTATTTTATTTTTAATGGACCAAGTTCAAGTTCTCTGCCATTAATTAACTTTATTTTTTGTACATTATATATTCTAGTAGCCATTATTTCATTATACCAAACAACAAAGCCCACCTCCGAAGAGATGGGCCTGTCGTATAATCTATTAAATTATGAAGCAGGTGTCCAGGTACGATCTACGATCTTACCATATGAACCTGATGTGTCTTCTGGAAGAAGACGGAATGAAACCTCAAACATAGATGCTTCGTCACGCTTTGCTGATACTGTAACATTTTCAATAGAAAGTGCACGGTATGCTGTGTAAACACGCTCTACGTAAGAAGAATCTACGCAGTCTCCTGTTCCTGGGCCTACTGCAACGATAGCACGTTCAACTGGACATTCGCCGATATCTCCTGCGGAAAGATTCAATGCTCTTCCGTTTGAAGTTGACTTTGTTCCTGAAAGTTCGTCATCGTTATAAGCCAAAGAAAGAAGAAGGTTTTCTAGTGTTGCTTCAGCAAAAGCAGTAGCAAGGTTTACCTGCATACCCTGCTTGTAAAGTTTAGCAACGTCAAGAATCTGGTCAACTCTAACTTCACCGAAGTCAGGTTGGAACTGCAGTTCAAGACCATTCATTGTGTAACCAACATTGGTGTAATCAGCATCATTTGTAAGTGTATCTCTGTAAGTCTTTGAAGACTCAAAAGCAGTTACGTCTGCTGGTGTTAGTGTTGTGTCAGCAATAAATACTGCTGCTGCACCAACGATAATGTTAGTTGATGTACCACGACTATAGTTAGCCATATTTTCACCTCTTTTTCCTAAATAGGGTTATTAAGTTGTTTGGCGCTGTTTCCTCAAGTTTAATTATAACAGCCTTTTAAATTGTTATTTTTTGTGCTGGTGGAGTTTCTGGCTTCCAGCCAGGGTTAGAAATATCACCTATGCTATGGTAGTCAAATTCAATAATAATTTTATTTCCGCCATAAGTACGAGCAGTTCCAAAATCAATAATATCCCTTACTTCTTCAAGTTGGTATACCTTAAAATTATGGAAGTAGAACTGGCAGTCTATAAGATCCTCCACAGTGGCTGTACCAAGGTTTACCTGGCGATTAGAGCACCAATCATTGACCTCCTGTGCTGATTCATCCATTCTGTCTAAAAGTCGTAAAACGGCTTCCTGTACCTGCACCATTTTTTCGGTTACTCCATCTGTTGTTCCATAAAAATAATACATTAATTGCTCACACTTAATATGGGGAAAACCTTTTTTATTCATTCTAAATAATCTATCCCAGGTTGCCATAACCCCAGAGTATCCATATCTTTGGTCATCAACAACAATCCACTGCTCTGTAAGATCATCAATTGTACTTGGAGTTGTAGGGAAAAATGGTACGCCAATGCCTATTAAATTAGTTAATTTAGATTGAAGATATTTATTTACCCATAGTGTTGGTGTATTTAATAAAGAGTTATTAGCCATTTAGTGTTCCCGCATTTCCTATCCAACTATATCCAACCTGTAATCCAAGTTGTCTTCCACGATTTTTTCCTTTTGAAAAATTTGTTTTGTACAAAACTGGATTTTCTAAATAATCAATTATACCGCTTGTCTTTAAAAATGCTTGGCTAAAATATTTTGTAAAAAATTCAGAATATACTTTTTCAAATGATCCTTTAACTAAATCTCCTCCAGGATTATTAACTGTAACTTCATTTCTAGTAAATACTTCTTCTCCGTTATAATCAAACGCAAGAACGTCTGATCTTATGGGAGCAATAGTAACTGGGATTCCTTGTTCCATAATTCTTGCCTTGTCATAGAATGGTTGGTTTGATCCATCCTTAATTGTTGATGATTGAGAGAATGTATAATTAAAAGATAGTCCATAGTCATTAACAAAATAATTAAGATTAAATAATCTTGCATTTGGGCTTCCAGTTTGCTGCCACTCATAAACATGGTGAAGCATTGAAGGGTTAAGTCTTGCGCTAGAATCAACAAATTGTTTTGCTGACTCTACAAGCATTTTTCCAAGATTTCCAAAAAATCTTTTTTTACCCTTTTGCACACCTTCTAAAAAACCTTCTGAATAATCAATAATATTTTTAATATCTTTAGTTAATTGTTTAGTGTTTATTATTAGTTTTGTCATATATCTGTTGCCTGATTTTCGGAACGTCTTAAAATTACCTTGTAGTATTCTATTTTATTTAAAAATCCTATAATTGGCTCTATGGATGCTATTTCATATATTGTTGAATGTCCTGATCTTGGTCCTGAAGTTTCTAAATATATAGTAGGCTCATCATGTGTCTTAATGTTTGTTACAACTATATTAGTTAATGAGTTCATTTGTTTTTGACTAGAAACTCTAATGTCCGTTTTTGATCTTCCTATTAGAATACTTTCTTTTGTTATATTTACATTTGGCTTAACTTCTTCATCAGAAGATGCGGTTCCTTTTATAACAAAATTACATGCAAATTGTCTATCAAGAATCCATTGCTTTTTTACATTTCCATATGCGCCTTGGTCAACTATTGGGTAATAAACATCCGCAAGCATGGGAAACATGAAGTCGGTATTTTCACATACCTTACTCATTACAATATCCCTGGCGTACGAAGATCTGTTATATATTTATCTAAAATGGTGTCAACTAAAATATTTCCAGTACCTGAAAACTTTGAAGAATTATATTTTAAACTAAACTGATCTGTTTTATAGTCTGAAACGTAAGCCTTATAGTGATCCATTTTGCCACAAGCAATATCATCAATTAACATTAATGTTGCTTCACGTATATCATTAGGAATTACTTTATACCCTGCCTCATATACAAAAATATAATCATATCCTTCTGGAAAACTTACTGAAGGATTTTTTGTGTTCGTCCATAGATTGTCAAAATTTTCATATGGAGCATATGCATAAAATGAGTCTGAGCCTGCATCTCTATATTTTAATGGTTTTCTTTCTGCACGATTAAAAGAGTCTGACGATGAAGAGTCTGTAGCAACTTTTACTATTGCTGTGGTATCTTTTGTTATTAAATAATTATAGCCATCAAGTGCTGGAATATTTTCAGATATATCAAAAACTAATTTTCCATTTTCATATACTTGATTAATTTTATATGCAGAGTTCCATAGTGGCATGTAGTCTGTTCCTTGTCCTACAGTTTCAAGTATTTTTTTCTCAAATGTAAATCTAGTTCCAACCACAGAGTCAATAATTGCTCTGGCAATTCTTTCATTATATGAAGCATTTGCAATTTCTGTAGCAGTTGTGCCTAGTGTATTAGGATTGACATATGGCCTAACTACAGTTAATATGTCTTCAACTACAAGATTTCCTGGCTCTTCATCAACTGACTCATATATTGTTACATTGTAATCGTTGTCATATTTTACAAAATCTCCAGTTAAAGTATAAGTAATTTGAGAGTTTGAATTTGATGTTAGCGTGTTTGATCCAGACACTGTTTCATCATCGTTTTCAATATATAAAAAATATTCTGTATTTGCCTCTGGCACATCATACTTTACTTCTAGTGGAAATGGTGGGAGTCTTAGAACTATCATTATTATTTACCGTAGTGTTTTGCTACTTCTTGTGGGGTCGCAATGCGAACCGACTTATGAGTTAGCCACTTTTCGGAAACCTCCTTGCTTACAATATTATAGCCTTTTACGACTTCTCCAACACCATTCCAGAATACGTTTCTTTCTGAAAATATTGCTACCTTCTCTGGTGCTGTTTCTTTTATTTTTGTTAGTTTTTCTGTTTCTTCTTTTGGTGTCCAACTAGCAATAACTTCAAGCATGTGAGCCTTTGTGCTTACCCCGAATAGGTCAATATTGTTCTTCTTTGCATAAGACTTTATTTCCATAACAGTCTTTTTAGACAAATCTTCAATAATAGACATTAGTTCCTCCTATGTCATTATACCAGAATTAGCGCCGTCTTCTTCCTTTACCAAAATTATTTTGTAGTGGTAAACGAATTCCATTTGGTGTTCCAGATGGATTTACAGCATTTGGTCCAGATGTATCTCCAAGCGTTGCCCCAGATGTTCCCAAAGTATTAACTTGCAAACCGCTTGGACCCATAATAATAACACCAGGGGTTCCTAAAGATTGAATAACTCCTTCAGCAACGTGTGTGTGATTCTGTGGTGTTCCTGGATATGACATATTGCTCCTAAAATTGAATAAGGAGGGTAGTTTTTACGCTACCCTCCCTATAAATTGTTTCAGCGATTATGAGTTTGCTGCTGCTGTTGCGAATGCAACTGCATCAAGTTCTTCCCACTGAATACCAAAGCGGACGAATACTGTGTACTCAATTGTGTCCTTCTTTGGTTGGTAGAAACGGTTTACAGTGATATCACGTTGGAATCCCCATACACGGTTCTGAGGGAATGTAAGATCTACATAACCTGCAGGGTAGTAAGGAACTTCCTGAACTTCAACACCGAGAACACGAGTTGTACGTGCTCCACCAAATGTCTGAGCATTGCCGTCATAGTATGACTGACGCATTGCTTCTGTTCCACCAAGACGTGGTGTAAATGCTTCTGCAATTGCATCAGCAAGTGTACCGTTGTTCTTGACGATTCCCTGGAATGCATCTGTACCAGCATAGAACTTAAGATTGTTCTTGATTGCACGATACTTACGTGGCATTGCAAGGATGATATCCTGAAGTACTGGTGTTGTCCAGTTATTATCAGTAACTGTTACGATAGACTCGTGTGAGTCTCCATCCTGTACCTTTGAAACAAAACCTTCCATAATGTTAAGGAAAGCGTCTCCGCCTGCTCCAGTACCATTAATTGCAAGATCTTCAATGTCGTTTGCAAAAGCGTTAGTCATCAAACGAACAAGATGGTCTTCAAGAGCGCCACCTTCTACGTTATCTTCTAGTGCTTCTGTTGATACTTCCCAGTCAAGACGAATCTTCTTAGTAGTCAATTCAACCTTTGAGAAAGTTGCGCCTGCATTTGTGAATGTAGGGTCTGCTTGTGCTGCTGCACGAATTACACGCTCACCAACGTTAACTTTTTCAAGTTCCATTGTGTTGGCTCTCATAGTAACTCTACGTCCATCCTTAGCGAGAACTGTAGCATCCCACACATAATCAATGAAGCGACGTGCTTGTTCAGGCAATAGGATACCACCTGGTGTTCCAACTGGGTTTACACCAAGTTGAGCATCACCGTAGTTTGCACCAGCAATGTTACCCATAACGCCGACACGACCATTAACAATGGCTGCTGCGTCTGCGGTAGAACCAGATGCTACTGCGCCTTCACCTGTGTGGCCATGGCCTTCAGTTGTACCTGGATAGTTTTTTACGATATCTTCTGACATATTGTTCACCTCCTAGTGATTTTTATGTTAGTTATATAGGTCGGAGAATTTGAGGAAACGTCCGCCCCATAGGGATTTTTGAACTGGAGTTGAGTCCAGTTCCTGCACGATCTCGCCTAGATCGCCAGACTTGCGGAAAGCGGTGTCCTTTTCTACGGAATCAACTCTCTTTCCAATTTCATTAAAAGTACCCTTGATCTGATTTACATCAGTTGTTGTGGCATCAAGAGACTTCTTCATATTAGCAACTTCATCACCAAGTGACTTAATTGTTGCTGCTAGATCGCCAAAGGCATTAGTAACAGATTCCTTGATTTCTGCAATTGCATTTGCAATTACTTCATCAGCCTTTGCAGCATCTTCTGCTGCTGGTGCTTCAGGAGTCTGAATTGCATCTTCTACTGAAGATGTAGCACTATCTTCTACAACAGAATCAGACTTTTCTGCTTCAGCAACTGGTGCTTCTGCTTCTACGACTGCTTCTGGTGCTTCTGTTGGTTGTGCCTCTGGAGTGACCTCTGCGGATACTGCTTCTGCTTCTGCAACTGGTGCATCAACTACTGCTGTTGTATCTTCTGACATAGGGTTTACCTCCTTGTTAATCTTAGAAGTATTAATGCCTTTAGCACTATCAACTAAGAACTTTATCATGTTTGCTTTTTCTGAGTCATTTTTTTCTACAAAACCAATGTTTTTCATTTCGTTTCCACTTACTGGGCTAACGTATGTTTCTTCATCAGATGTTAGAACAATTCCTGTTTCTTCATCGTAGAAAACATTTTCTACAACTACATCTGCTAGGTCACCCTTAATAACATCTACACCGTCAACTTTTTCAACAGACATAATGCTTGCAAACTGATTTGCTGGTGAGTCTACAAGACTTAACTCTACAAGATCGTAGTCTTTAATAATTCTAATTGATTTTTCTAATTCTTCATTATATGCATCGTCCCACTTATTCATTCTTCCCCCGATTGAAAAACCAGTATAGGTTCCATCAAGAACCTTTTCCCATGCATCTGCTGCACCCTTTGAAATATAAGTTGATACATAAACACCTTTATAAAACTTTTTTGTTTCTGGATCAAAATACTTTTCTTCTTTAAAAGAAATCATTTTTCCTACGGCTGATGGCTGATGCATTTCACGAATATTTCCACGGAATTTTGCAAATGCCTTCATTGAAGCCTCTGTTGTTACAATATCATATTGCTTGTCAAGATTATCAAGAGAAGCAAATCCAGAGACTATACGCTTTTCTACGTCTACTTTTCCAAAGGGCATTGATAGACGAACATTGTCGCCATCAGTGGTCCAAAAAGCCTTATTTATGTTCATATCGTATTCCATTATACCAAATGTTTATGCAGATTTCTCAACTATTGAGACGCTCTGCCTTCACCCTTCGGATTACGTCCAGACACTGTTGCTGGTCCATCTGACTGGCTATTTGTTCTTTCTGCATCTCTAGAACGATTTCCATTTGCTCTTGAGTCTGCTGCCTGTCTTGGAGTTAACTGTAGAGGAATGTCTCCATGCTCAGCCTGTGGTAAATCTAAAATCTCACGTGCCTCATTAGGAAGCATAATCTGATTCTTAACATATCGCTCAAGAATTTGAGACTGTGCGATCTCATCTGTAAGAGTAAGTTCGTTAAATTTAAACTGAAGAATATCCGTTCTTTCTTTAATTATTTTTCCAATAATTTTTTCAAGATGCTGTTGTTCTGGGCGAGACACTTGCTCTTTAAAGGTTCTATCTTGTGAGAGTGCTGCTGCAAGTCCTGATTCTGATCCACCAAGTTTAGAGATAGGTACCTGATGTGCAATTAAAATATCATCACGATTTTGCTTGCGATATTCTTTAAATGAACCGTCTTGAATACCATTTTCAATAGGATCCATTTTAAACTCAACCTTTGACTGATCATTATCTCCAGGAAGTGGTATGTACAAAGTTCTATGTGATTGTGACTTTAATCCTGTCTGCAAGAATCTAAACATTTTATCTTCAGCATCAGCAGACAACTTAGCGCCTTTAAGAGTAATTACATATCTTGGTACCGCTTTATTTTCAAAATAATCAATATTATATTGTGAAGCAAGTTGGTCACCAATAAGTGAAGGAAGCGCTGCAACAATATCTGGAACTCCATAGTATGTGTTTAATGGAGAATAATCTTTAAAGTGAATAATTTCATTTGGACGATTATCTGCTGTTAATGGGTTTCTGTTTGTAGCACCAAAGTTTCGGAAATAAACAACCTTTGGTCCAATGATTTGAACATATCCATCACGGATACGACGAACACGCATTGTAGTTGATGGAATATGACCTAAGTATCCAATTTCCCCACTTACCGTTCTTCCAATTTCCATATATCCGTTTCCAGTTGCCTGAAGATCTGTATAGATTTTTTCCATTGTACGTGTAAAACTATCATCATCGTTTAAAGACTCAAGCCAATCACGAAGTTCTAACTTTGCTCGTTCAATACGATTACGAGCACGACTGGTTGCTGCTTGATCTGAATTATTTTCAAGACTCATCATTGTGCGATCTGTTACATCAAATCGGTAACCAAGACCAACAACATTTTCTACCTTTGCGTCAATCGCAGCATGATTAGCAAAAGAAGTATCATAAAAGTTAGCAAGTTCGTACATATTGTACGGTGGTGTAATTACATCAAATAGTCCGTAACCATTTCGGTACACTAAGCCAGGGTTTATTGCCTTTGATCCAGAATCTTTAAGTCCTTTAGGATCAGCATTTGCTGAATCAAGATAAGGGGTACTAAGAAGATCAATGTTTCCATTTGTAGCAAGATAACCTTCTTGCGTCATTGCCTTGTTTACTTGTCTGGTTATACGACGTTTAAAGTTATCTTCAAGTCCCCCAAGATTTTTTAATTCGTCCCAAGACTTATTAAAAGGATCACTATTCTTAAACTGGCTCTCTTGTTTTTCGTTTGTTCCAAGCCTTGCTTCAATATAATCGCTATTACTCATCAAACTGATCCTTGCCTGCCTTGTTAAGAGTTTGTTGTGCTGCATGCCAAGCACCAAGATCATTCATTGATGGAATTAATCCAGACTTCATTCTGTCCATTTGCTCTGAATATTCTTCGTCTGTAATTCTTGTAAGACCAGGTACAAATACGGCTTCACCGTCTCCCTCATCCCCATAGTGCTTTGCTGCTGCCTTTAATTCTGCAATTTTTGTAAGGTCGTTACGCATAGATTCAATATTAAGTACGTTTCCGCTACCATCAGTAAACCACTTACCATTTGATTTCTTATATACGTATAGACCCCAGTTATACTTCTTTTCAATTACTTGTCTGCGAACATTTTTTACTAGTGGTTCGCCAGTTTCAGGGTTAATTAATGAATCCATAACCATCAGTATACCACATTACACTGGGGTTTTGACTATGGACTGCCAGTTTTTCTCGGTATATATCTTTAATTTGTCATCATCAAACAAAATTCCCTCTTGATCATCAACAATAATCTTATTGGTTCCTACATAAGATTTATAAATATCGTCTGGATTTGTTGAATATAGATTTGAGGAAGAAATAACAAGAACCTCTTGCCATACATAGTCGTTGACCCAGTACTGCCAGTCTAGATCAATGATTCCATCATTTTTAACGCTAATCCACGGTCTTGATATATACCTTTGAAGTTGCTGAAGGCTGTTTGCCTGATAGTATGAAATATTGTTAAAAAGCATGGGGCCACTAAGACTAATTGCTCCAGTATAGGAGTCAAAATTTAAAGAATTTGAAAAAGAAATACCAAGGGATAGCCACTCTCCAATACCAATTTTTGGCTCTCTAACTAAAACACCATTTACATAATATGCAATTCCACTAACATCTTCTCCAGTTAGTAAACTTTTTGCATATATTGTTGCCCGATTTTTTTTATTGGTGTCTGCAACAAAATAAAACTTAATTGTATCGTTTTTATGTCTTATGTCAAATAACTCTAACGAGTTATCGTCAAATGATACTCCGTCATACCTCATCCAAAGTTGAGCAGCATTAATCTGATAAGAAGAAGACTTTGAATCATTTATTGATATTGCAACTCCACGACTTACATCAGCATCAAAAGTTCCACGAATTTTTATTCCTGAATCTTTTGTTAAATAAAGGTACGGACTGCTTCCTTTATAAATACTAAATGGGTTTTTTGTTTTATAGTCATAATACAATCCAGTTTTTTTATAAGGAAACATTTTAACACCAAACTTTGTGCCAATTTCATTAAATGAGTTATCGTTTAAAGACTGAGAAGCAATTTCTAGTTTTTTAATTTGCAAAGATTTCTTAATAGTTCCACGGACAAAAAATTCAATATGATAAACAATTGCAAGTTCGTTAAAATCAATAGTTTTACTTGGATACAAAAGTGTTCCATTGATAACTTCAAACTTAGTTCTTAGCCAATTTGGATATAGGTCAATGTCAATAACTCCATCAATATTTGGCTTTTCTTCATAAATAAAATAGTCCTGTTGTTCGTTTGCCCCATTTTCTATGTATTGAAAAGTTATATATGTTTTTACAAAAGCGTTTTCTGTATCATAAAACTGATACGGCTCTACAAGTTGTTCTCCAATTATTGATGTTGATGGATAGTCAATGTTAAACTGTAAAAAATCTAAATCATAATATTCTGTACCATTTTTATTTTTAATATTTTTTCCAAAATATGATAATGGTTGATAGTCTTCCCAATACCCGTATGAAGAAATATCAAAATAAAAAGAACCATACTCTTCAATTGGAACAAGGGTATAACTTGCTGTATGATCAAGTAAATCCTGAGAAGAAGATAGCAAAGCAATTCCATTATCATCAAAATGATCTTTAATTATTCTTGAGTTAAACTTTGTAGAAAAACCAAAAGAATACATTTTTCCAGTAAAAGAATACTGTGGATTATCTTCTCCTGCGACATAAAGTTTTAAACCATTTCTATTTCCAAAAAATGTTGAAACATTTCCACCAAAAACATTAACCAAATCTTCTATGATAAAACCAACTGAAAATTTTTCATCCGAAATGATTTCATCTGATGTATATATTTCTTCTTCAATTCCATTATATACAAGATAATAATATATCTGGTCATTATTTTTTCTTACACCAAAAAAGTTTCCAGTTACAGAATTATAAATCTTAAACAGTGTTTCTTCTGAAGATAAACTATCAGAACTAAATATTCCAAAAACAGCATGGACCTCATCATTTAAAACATTAAAAGAATTAAAATTAATATATGAGTGATTATTGTCCCATTCAGAGTTTGGATGAAAAGTTGTAAACTTATAATCTTCAGATTGTATGTCTTGATTATCTAGATAAAAATCATTTAGTGACTTTGTTCCAGTAACTATTTCAGGCAAACTATAATTTGGAAGAGTCAAGTATGATGACGTTGTTGCAATATTGTCAAAGTTTCCTTGTGACCATTGTGCAAAATTAGGATAAGAGTAATTTGCTGTGTAACCAGCAAATGGGTAATCAATAAAAACTGATGTTCCATTATAAGAAGAGTTAATTGCTTGTGTTGGCAAAACTGCTTGACCATATACCAGTCTACGCTTTGCAACATTGATTGGCACCTGATAAGGGTATATGGCTACACAGTCAATTTCAAACGGATCAACATCATTATACGCATAAAACCCTAACCAGTCTTGATTTTTATTTTGACTATCAAGTTCGTTTGGCAAAGAAAGATTGTCTGTGTCTATAATAAAAGAAATAACTTGTTCTCCATTAATTAATACTGATGCTGAGTCACGAATTAATCTAATCTGAATAAGCATTGGCCTAAACCATTCTCCAACAAAATGAGAACCAAAAACGTTTCCAATTGCAAAAGTAAGAAAACCATTATTTACATACAAACCATCTGATGAGCCTATTGGACCAAAAATTCTTTTATCCGTAGTTGCACTTGAATTTATTCTTGCCCAAAATTCAACTGTATAGTCAAGGTATTGACCTTTTTTATTTAAAAATCCTTTGCCAGGCACAATTATAGAAGCGTTATCTGATGGTAAAACCTTTGTTACATTTGTTGAACCATAAACCATTGGAATACTTGTATTTCTTGCAAGCAAGCCATTAGAATTTATGTAATATCCATTTTCATCAGAGATTCCATATGGTTCCACTACTATTCCTTGTTGTCCACCATATATAGCAATTTCTGACGGAATGCTTGTTGAGTGTACACCTAAAGATGTTACATTAAACTCTTCTGACCACTGACCAGCAGTTATTCCATTTACATAAAACCTATATGCTTCTGTTGTTACCGCACCAGAGTTTGTTGTTATTTTTAAAACAACTCTAAACTCAGCATCAATATCTGGCGTTTCAAATGTTTCAGAAACAAAAAGCCAAGCCTGTGTTGAATTTGTTTCAAAAGTTTTCATATTAGAAATATTTGCTAATGTATCTGGGTCTGTATATTCATATCCAATAGAAATTGATTGCATGTATGCACTATCCGAAAATACATAAGATCCAACACAAAAACTTCCAAAATCTTGATTTAGTGAATTAAAATTAACTAGGTTTGGACTAACAACAATAATATCGTTTGTGTCTCCAGACGGGACATCACCCTCAAGAACTGTTGTTGGGCTATCTATAAAAGGTTCACCAGTTATTGCTGTTCCTGAGTACGATATGCCACCAGAAATATCCCATTCTACATCAATCTCTCTTTGTGACTCATTAATTAAACTTAAGTAGTCTAACTTATCATCTAATGACCAAAGACCTATGGGGTGTTCCGCAAATACTTTTTCTGCATATAAATTTGATGGAATAGACATTGTTCTCCTATCCTCTTATTATAGCAGGCTAAAGACTAGTAAAACTTAATCTCACATGCATCAGTTGAGCAATATGCTTCTCCTGCTGCCTCAAGATTTTCAATACCATCATAAATAGCAGACCAGTCAATCTTTCCAATCTTACCTACGTATGCATTGTATTCTTCTCTTGTAATTTCTGTATAAGGTTGCTGTGGATAAGTCTTGTTGCCCATTGGAAGGAATGATACTGCCTTGAGTTGTCCCTCGTACATATTGAGTGCTGGAGCAACAAACTTCTTCTCTTCTTCCTTATCAAATGATAGAGTTACAGAAACACCATTATCAGACCAGTACTTCTGAGCAGTTGCTGCCAAACCAATTTTTTCAAATAGGCTAACTTGTTTTTCAGAACGCTTGTGTCCTGATGCAACTGGGAAATATACTACTGAAGTATTTGCTGATACTAAATCGTCTTCAATTTTATACCCCGCTGCTTTGAATAAATGAAGCATTGGATCTTGATTACCAAAACGAATAGCACGAAGATAGAATTCTCCTCCAGGTCCCCAGTGAACTCCAGGGGTAGCACCAGAAAGAAGTGATACAGATCCTGATGGCTTAACTGTTGTTACACGAACTGATTCACGAACACAAAGCCACTCTGAATATGAATGATCATATTTACGAATTGTATTATATCCTTCGTCCATCCACTCACGAATAACTGGAAGTCCGTGCTCATCAGCAAAGGCAGCAATACCTGTAAGAGATGTACCAATACGACGATTACGCTGCATAATACCGTTTGTCTGTTGCCAGTGTGTTGGCATAAGAGTTACAGTCTTGCCGTAGAGGTATGCAAACTTCAATGTCTTGAGGAAGTCTTCCTTAGATTCATGACGATTTAGGTGCACTTCTACAAGTGTGCAAAGTTCGTATGATTCCAATGGCTGCTCCGCACACGGATTAAATCCCATAATGCGAGTGTCCTTGTAGTCAGGAGCATCTGCAAGACGGCCATAATTACGAGCAACATCAAGCCAGATAAAACCTGGCTCTCCATTGTCTGCAATTAAATCTACATAATCTTCATACTTAGTTCCAACTTCAGCAGCGATTGAATTATTACTCATCCATGCCCAACCTGGCTTTTCTGGATCATATGAATTTCTTTCTGGAAATACTTCTGGATTCTTAAGATTAATAAAACCTTCATCTTCTGGTACACCAAGTGCAAGAGTTGCAGAACGACGAACATTTCCAGAAACAACACAGGTACCAATAAGGTTTACAATATCTACAATAGCACGACTGTCTAGGGCTTCTCCTGCTCTAGAACCTATTACATTACGAATACGTGTATGGAGATCAATAAGTGGTTGTGGACCGCTTGCAACGCCTCCAAAGCCCTTAATAGGGGCTCCTAGAGGACGGATAAGGTCATAGTTGAATTCCTGAATTGGCTGATTCTGGCGTAAAAATGAGTTGATTAAAAGACGAACTGATTCTACCCATCCTTCACGAGTATCTGGGATTTCATAGATTGATGCTGGCTCTGTAGGAGCATAAATAGACATTTGCTTGTCTTGTCCAAGGGTATCAAATCCTACACCAATACCCAACATTAATGCATCCATTACCCAAGCAAATAATGCACCAGGATCATTACGATCAATGTCACGAGTAGAAACCATAGCACAGTTTTGCAGGGAAGCAGAGTTACGCTTCTCCATAGTCATAGGTGTACCAAATGCCCAAAGACCACGACCTGGTGGTGTCCACTTCAATTCAAACATTCTTTGAAATGCTTCTTGGGCAGACTTCTGAGCCTTATTATCGTTCCATGGAAGACGGTTATCCTTAGCATGGTTCTTCTGTACTGAGTACATACCCTCAATTACACGACGGCAAACTTCATGCCAGCGTTCTTTAGTTCCATCTTCCTTAACACGAGAATATGTACGAATAAATGTAATCTCTCCTAACGAGTTGGACCCTGCATCTGAGAATCCAAATGGTGCTGGAGTGTTATTATATTTATTTACAAATTCATCTGAAAGACGAAAAGAGAATACGGTTTCTGACATTTATTTACCTTTCATAGCAAAAATAAGTTGAGTACTTTGTAAATTCCAAAGTAGTGTTAAGTATATCATACAATTAAAAAGAAAAACACGCTCAATAAGAGCGTGTAAATCTTTAGTTTAGAGTTAGTGCTTTACTTTTTTAAAGGTACTATGCACCAATCAACATTAATTCGCTAAATGCTGCACCTGCTGCTGCTGTTCTCCACTCTGGAGCAGTTCCTGCATCATTCATGTACATTACCTGATTTGCAGAACCCTTTGGAAGTTTAGCAAGAGTATCTGTTGCTGAAGCATAAATCATATCTCCTGCAGTAAACCCTGTTAGGCCAGTACCACCAAGTGTTGTTGCTACTGTATCAAGGTCAAACTGACTTGTTCCAACATTCCATGAAATTCCAACGCCAGCAAGAGTAGACTGGTCAACCTCTGCGTTGCTAACTGCACTATCTACATATGATTCTGTAGCAACATCAAGACCACCTAATGTGATTGATGAGGCTGCAAGACCTGCTACTGCAAGATCATCAAGAGATCCTTGGGTAAAGTCAACTGTTGTTGCTGGTTCTGTAGTTACACCCTTAAATAGTTTCCATGTGCTTGCAGATGTGTCTTTTACAAGACCAGCATGTTTTGCAGTACCGTCATTATATCCAACAACAAGACCTAGGTCAACTGTATTTGCTGGATTATTGTGTGCAATCTGAACAAGGTTATCTTCAATTGTAATAGATGTTGCGCTTGCTGCAAAGTTAGTACCATTTACAGTAAAGTCACCATCTACAATAAGATCATCAGTTGTTACTGTACCAGTAAATGTTGGTGAGGCAAGTGGTGCATATGTTGATGATGCTGTTGCTGAAGCCAACTTGTCATCTAACTGAGACTGAATTCCTGATGTAACACCATTAAGATATCCAATTTCAGTGTCTGAAACGTCTGCTACACGAGCCTGAATTGTTGTTGTATCAACATCAAACTGAGAAGTTGCAACGTTCCATGAAATTCCTGATCCAGCAAGAGTAGACTGATCTACTTCTGCGTTTGAAACTGCACCATCTACGTATTCTTGTGTTGCAATTGTAACTATATCTACAGAAATTGCTCCAGTTGCATCATCATATGATAGACCAGTTCCTACAGCATTTCCTACAGCATCTTGTGCTCTTTCATCTGTAAAATACTTATTAGAAGTTCCTTCTGTAAGAGCATCTGTTGTAGAATCCGCAACTCCATTTTCTGCAGTAATAGTAAGACCATTCTTATCACCTGTAATAGTGATGTTAGACTTTGATGCACCAGTTAGGAGTGATGCTGCAAAAGCCTTTGTTGCTAGTTCTGCTGTGTCTGCAATACCGTGAACATTTGTGGTATCGTTTTGATGGTTTGTTAGATTTGTAGCAACTGTTGTGAAGAATGATGGGTCATCTCCAATGGCTGCTGCTAGTTCATTTAATGTGTCTAGTAGACCTGGAGCACCGTCAATAAGGGTGTCTGCGTCTACGAAGTAGTTAAGGTCAGCCCAGTGATTAGTACCATCACCAATTTTAAATTTATTATTATCTGATTCCCAACCAATTTCACCTGGATTAAGGATTGGGTTTGCAGTTGTCCACTGCTGTGCAGTTCCTCTGCGCTGTTGCATTCTTATTGCCATTTTATATACTCCTAACGTATATTATTGTTATTATACCAGATAATTAATTAAAATTATCAACTGCAATTCCACCATCCCAGGTTGACTCAAAAGCATTTTGATTATAGTAGCCAGCATCTACATAATCACCTGGTTCATTGTAATACCCAGCATCTTTAAAAATACTTACAACAAGACCAGTTCCGTCAATTGCAGTATCGTGAATATGCTGTGGTAGATCTAATGTATCATCAAGTAATGCCAATGAGTTCCATGCAGAATTAATGTATAGATATAAATGCTCACTTATCTCATCAAAAAATAACTGACCTTCTTCTGCTGGGGATGGAAAAGAACTTCCTGCAGGAACTCTAAAGTCAGCAATTGCATCATCTACATATTGTTTAGTTGCTGCATGATTATTAAGGGTAGGAGTGGCAACAGTGACTGTTCCTCCGAATGTACCGCCGTTTGCAACGACAAGTCCATTCTTTACTTTAAAGTCTTTGTCTACTGTTGCCATCTCTTACTCCTCGTTAATTATGCTAGTAGTGTACCAACAACAGTTACTGTTGAAGTATTGTTAGTTGGTGTTACACGAAGTCTTACATTTGAGCCATCAACATCTGCAGTTACAGACATTGATGAACCATTTGTTCCAACAGTTGCGTATTCTACAATTGCAACGTTGTCAGATGAGTCAAGTGTAATAAGAACTTCTGTAAGTTCTGTGTGTGAGCCGTATGCGGTCTTAACAAGGAACTTTGCTGAACGATAATCTGCCTTAGCAAATGAGTAAGCAGTAACTGCTGAACCACCTGTTGGGGCAGAAACTGTTGCTGCAATCTGCTTAGCAACTGAGTTAACCTCAACTGCTGTGAAGTTTGGAACAACTGCTTCAAGCGCATCTACTGCACGAGTATTTGTGAAGTAAAGATTTGTTGTACCTTCTACAAGATCATCAGTATCAGAATCTGCTACGCCATTTTCTGCTGTGATGGTAAGATTGTTGCTTCCATCTGCAGTAATCTGAATGTTTGTCTTTGTAGCATTTGTTAGAAGTGCTGCAGCCTCTGCCTTTGCACGAGCATCAGTGTAGTAAAGGTTTGTTGCACCTTCTGATACATCGTCTGTATCAACAGATGCATTGATATAACTATCAACTCTTGCATCTGTGTAGTAAAGGTTTGTTCCTTCAGCAATATCTGATGTTGTAAGGTTATCAACTGTTGTGCTTAGTGATGAGATTTCTCCATCAACATATGCCTTGGTTGCTGCATCCTGATTGTTTGTTGGCTCTTCAAGATTGATGATTGTGTATGTATTTGCAGCATCAATGCTTGCGCTAAGAACTGTTCCAGAACCAAGAGTCTTATTTGTAAGAGTCTGTGAGTCAGATGTTCCAACAACATCACCAGTAACGCCGTGAACACCGTCTGTTAGATCAATGTGTGCATCTAGTTCTGTATCAACATAAGATCTTGTTGCTGTGATTGTTTCATCAATTGAGAACTCTGTACCATCAAGTGTAAGTCCGTTACCAGCAGTAAATGTGCCTGCACCAGAGAACTGAGTAAATGATAGTGCATCTGTACCAATTGTTGCTGGCTTAAGGGTCTGTACCCAACCTGTGTTTGCGTATGTACCAGAAGTTACGAAGATAAAGTCTCCGCTGTCTACTTCTGTTGCTGTATCAAAGTCTGTTGCACGAAGTGCTTGACCTGAAGCCTGAACTACGTAAATACCGTTTTCTGCAGCATTTGTCTGATCCTTTACAAGAACACGGTCTCCAGTAGCAAGTGTTACGCCACCAGCAGTGTCTCCATTTTCAAGACCATTTGCAATTGAGATGTTTCCCTGTATTGCAACTCTTGCTGATGCGTGAATATGAAGTCCTTCAGAAACTGCATCAACATATGCCTTAGTTGCAGCATCTGTGCTATTTTCTGGAGCACCAAGATTTGTAATCTTAAATCCACCTGCAGCAAGTTCTGAACCAAGTGTCTTGTTAGAAAGTGTTTGTGTATCTGTTGTTCCTACAACATTGCCTGTAACTCCGTGAACTCCAGAAGTAACGTCGTGTGCATTTAGTGCACTTGTTAGGTCTGACTCTGTTACAACAATTGAATCATCAATTCTAATTGCTCCACCAGAAATTTCAAGACCATTTCCTAGGTGTGCTGTGAATTCACCAGTATTAACATCGTAATTTAATCCATCTCCAGCAGATACTGCACCACGAGCACGAGAATCTAAGTAGTACTGATTTGTAGCACCTTCTTCAATATCGTCTGTGTCAAGTGCATCTACAATACCCTGTGCTGTGCCAGTTGTATCATATGCTGATGCTGTTGCATCAAGTGCACGTTGGTTTGTAAAGTACTGGTTTGTTCCTTCTTCAATATCTGAAGTTGTAAGAGCATTAATTGCTGATGTAATGTCACCATCTCTTGCAATATCTGAACCTGCTGCAATTGTAAGTTCTCCACCAGTTACTGTAAAGTCATCGGCATCAACAGATGTGATAAGTGTTTCTCCACCAATGAGGTCAAGTATGTAAGCATCACCATCTACTTCTGTAAGAATGGTGTTGCCATTAATTGTACCTGAATTGCCTTCAACGACAAGTCCGTTTTTGATTTTAAAGTCTTTGTTGACTGTTGCCATTTTTTATCTCCTTAAGTTAAGCCTTCAACCCAATACGTGCATAACGTAGGGTGATAGGGGTTATTCCTGGGGTTGGTGTAACAGTGAGGGCAACCGTGTTACTAACCCTGGAGACGCTAATGGTGCCAATATTCCCATCATTGTCTATCGTTCCATATTCGCTGACAGAAACATCTTCTCCATCAACTAGAATGGTCATCTCTGTGGCATAAAACTTGTTATCGCCAGCAGAAGTCTTTGCTATGGAGACAATGTACTTTACCATTCTCCATACCGTTGCATCAAAATTATCAAAAACAGTCACATTAGTAATATCACTAATGGTGTTTTCATTGTTACCAAAAGAACCAAGATTGGTTGCTTGTCCCGCAGTTGTGTCAATTAAATCTACATAGTCTTGCTGGGAGGGACGATCACCAGTCTCAAACTTGGTCTTTACGTTTGCAATTGATACTTGGGCCATGTATGTATTATAACATAATTAATTATAGATTTTTAAATAATCCAGTTACTGAAGCCAATAACCTGAATTCCAATTCCTGGGGGATTTGAAGAAGAGTAACCCTCAATACCAATAGTTGTAAATCTTACCCTAAAAGGAAGAACTGACTCAATCTGAGTCAATGGAGCAGAATACTTTATTCTTGTTATTGGATAATTTACAGGTTCTGGAATTGCTACTCTTTTTCTGTAATCATCAATAATTACAGCAGTAGCCATTAGTCAGTTACATCCTCAATGATTATCATCTTACCCTGGCAAACTGTCCAGACTCTATCTGCATCGCTTAACTCAACATCAAATACATCTCCAGTTTGAAGTTGAATTGTTTGTGCAGCAGTAAGAGAAACTGTAAACTCTCCTACTCCATCTAGTGGAGATGGTGCTGGAATAATTGTAAAAATTGTACCCGCTGAATCTTGAGAAATATCTCCTGCCACGTCTGGTCTTCTAAATTCACAAAGAATATTCCAATCTTCAATTGTTAATGGATCTTGGTTATCATCTGTTGTGTAAACTCTAAATGCAGCAGTATCGCCTCTAACAACAGTCCAATTAACAATTGGTGGTCTTAAACCAACGTCGTAAGAATTTTTTATTTCTTGCCCTCTATAAGTAGCCATAGTTCTTTTATTATATCATATATAACTAATAATATATTTTGTTATCAAATTGTTATAATCATATGGGACAAAACGGACATTGATGTTGTACTTGTCAGTAGATTGTGTTATACTAGATTATGAGACCAAAAAGGTCTCATTCGTTTCTTAGGAGGTAAAAACTATGAAAGAAACAAAAGTGTGGTTGGGGATTATGATTTTGGTGGTTTCATCTGCTATTTTTGCAAATAATGCAAATGCTACCTCTAAAAATAATTTACTAACTAAGCCCGTTGAAGTTACTGCTGCCGCCCAAAAAGCGGCATTAGTTGTTTCTAAGGCCAAAAAACTAGAAAGTTATGAAAACATGACACATCTAACAGATGTTCAGTTAAAAGAACTTTTGTCGCTTGTAGGCTTTAAGGGAAGAGACTTGGTTGTGGCTTGGGCTATAGCCAAGAAAGAGTCTAATGGTCGTCCTTTAGCATTTAATGGAAACCATAAGACTGGTGATTCATCCTATGGGATGTTTCAGATAAATATGATTGATGGTCTTGGCCCAGATAGAAGAGAAAAATTTGATTTGGACCATAACGCTGACCTATTCAATCCAGTCAAGAATGCAGAGATTGCATACTATATGTCCAGAGGTGGAGACGACTGGTCTTCTTGGAAGGGTATAACCCCAAAGACCAGAATGTGGATGGAAAAGTTTCCTAGTTAAAATTTAATGGGAATAAAAAAATCCCCCTAGGCTTTTGTGCTTAGGGGGTATTTTTTTTATTAATTTATTAGTTTAGTGGCAAAGAAACTACATTGTCTTCTGAATCTCTTCCAATAAATGAGTTTGTATCAGAATCATATCCCCAACCTGTTGCTGGATGTAGCAATGGATCAGACATTAGGCTTGTAATCTCAACTATTGTAGGATCGCTTAAAAACACTGCAGCCAGTCTATCATCGGTAAAAATGATCTCTGCAATTTCATCATCAACAACAAAGGCAATTGCTCTTGCTTGTTCATGAATAGGGGCTGTATTAACTTCTGTTGGAGGGTTTATGTCTCCTACTACACCCTCTTTTGGTCCAGTATCTTCTGTCATATTATTTCACTTCCTCTGTTTCTATGGCTTCCCATTTTCCTATCGGACAAAATGCTGATGCTAGTTTTGTCTTAAGGACCATTATACACCCACATTCTTTGCATTGCTTTGTTGCTTGAATAAGTCTTGGACAACCCTTACAGATTTCCATTCTTTCTTCCGCAATCTCTTTACTTACTTTCTTTTTTGTTGGATCAAGAAGATCCCACGGCTTTACTGCCCGTCTCTCTGTCATTTATACCCCTCTACTTTAGAAACCTGTTGTTTCAAAATCATCAACTGTATTGCCCTGATTTAGCGCTCCAGAAGAAGTTTTAATTATACCAAACTTATTTGATTTTGTATTAAAGGTTGGAGTAAGGTTTCTAGTTGTGTATGCTGTACCAGTATAGTTATCATTTGGATAACCGACAATCTGTACAGAACCATTAGATGCGGTAGCAACGGTCATTGATGATAGTTTTGGCGCATTGTTTGATGCGTCTGACTGAGCAATTTGAGTTCCAGATCCTATGCTGAAGTCTTCAATTGTGCTTGCTGAACCACCCTCAACCTTAATTGTTCTCATGTAGTTTGTAACAGTTGAAACTGTTGCATTTGTTCCACATGAACCGTTATAGTATTGAGTAAATCCTCCGATACTGCAGCAGAATGACCATCTTGAAATCTCTTCATTTTGGCAGTTAGCGCATCCACAACCAACGTTTCTTGGTGCAGATCCACCAGTTGGTGAATACTGTACATAAGTTGCTGAACAACTATAACTTACGCCAGTACAGCAACCACCTGGGTTACATCCGTTTCCAGAGCAACCTCTTGATGAATATCCTCCGCAGTTCACTGATGTTCCAACAGTTCCAAAACTATATGTTGCCATATAATTATTTGCATCTGTTGCCCAGTATACAAGTCCTGTTCCTGGTGTTAATGATCCAGCCTTTGTTGTTCCCCAGTTGCTGTTCATTGTGATTACTGCAACTGCAGTTGAAGAAACTGTCTCTGCTCTAGATCCATTAGCATACCAAGTACCTGTAAGTGCTTGCCATTCTGAATCAGCAGTTGTTGTATTTCCTAGTGAAATTGTTGTTGTTCTGTTAAATGTATCTCCATCTGCAAGTGGAACTGTATTTGGTGTAAGAGCACTTGATGTTCCTCCAGTAGAGTTTCCGTTTGCGTTAACTGCTAAAACGCTAAATGTGTAAGATACGTTTTGAGCAAAATTACCAGTAACTGTTAGAGGGCTTGAACTTCCTGAAACTGTTAATGGAATTGATGGATTACTTTGAACTAAATAACTAGTAACGGTTTCTCCACCACCATCTGCTGGTGTAAATGGAACAACTACTGTTGTTTTATTTGTTCTTGTAGGTGTGCCAGTAGTAGGTTGTGCAGCAACAGAAGTTGCAGTAACTGAAGAAGATGCAGCGGTATTTGCTGTTTGGGTTGAACCGCTTCCTCCAACTGCTTTTACAACGAATGTGTAAGATGTTCCTGACTGAAGTCCTGTTACTGTTATAGGGCTTGATGCTCCTGTTGCTGTAAATCCTCCTGGAACAGATGTAACCACGTATGATGCTGGTATTCCACCTTTTGAATTTCTTGCAAAACTGACTTGTGCTGCTGCATTGTTATAGCCACGTCCTGATCCAACATTTGATACAGCAGTAATAGATGGAATTTCTGGAACGTCTGCAATTTTTGCTGAGCCAGCAGAACCATCATTATACTTTTTACCTGTTAGGTTAGAATCACTTGCTTTTCTTACTGCCATAATAGATTACCTCAATCTTTAATTAGGAAATTTCTGAACCAAATGCTGCAAATGACATGTCTCCTGAAGAAGCATAGACACGAATTAAATCTGAAGCAGCAAGGGTTATTCCAACTGTAAGCATGATTGAATCATTTGCTGGAACTGTTGCTCCGTAAACAATCCAGTGCTTCTGAGTAGTTGAGGCATCTGCTGCTGGACGAACTGCAATACGATAAGTACCTGCTGTTCCAGCCTGATTACATATTGAAATTGTAGAAACCACTGCTGCTGCACCTGCTGTGTAGAGAGTTGTTTCTGTTGTTGCGCTAGGTGCTGCCTGCGCTAGAACTTTATAAGTTGTTGCCATGGTGGATCCTTCCGTTATTTACATATTGTATCATAGATTTTTTAACATCCCATTAGCATAATTACGTTTGGAAGCAAATCTATGTTTTCTCCAAGTGCAACCTCAAACCCATCAACTGTAATAGATGAGTTTACTAATGAACTATTGCCAATATTTGTTATTGTATTATTTAGTCCACTTATTGTTTTATTGGAGAAAGTTATTGAGTTACTTAGTGTTACCTCTGGTGCTGCCCATTCAAGCCCACTAGCGGTTCCAGAGTTAGCAGTTAAAACTTTTCCATTAGTTCCAACTGACAAAATTGATACAGTCCCAGGACTAGATGCGCTTATTAAAGCGCCCTTTGAGGTTAAGGCAGCAGTGCCAATTGTATCTATATTATTTATTTGAGTTTGCAAGTCGTTAATTGTGTATGCCATAGAAGGGCTTACTAAATTTGATGCATTTGTTTCATTAACATCATAGTCATATGACCCATAATGATATGCTCTTAATGCTGCCTGAATGTCAGCAGAATCAGCATACCCTGGTATTTTTGTGGGGATTAACTCGCCAATTGTTTCAACTGCCATATTTTCACCTCATAGAGATTATACCACAGTTGTGTTTACTGAAATAAACAGATAAACAGAAACATCTGTAGCAGTCAGTGTTTGCCAAGAACCGCTATACTCCATTGCCTTTATAGTTATTTGAAGATTTGAGCCAGAAACCTGGACATTTGATATAGAAGATGAAACTACGTTTGAATGCTTTATATTGTGCTGAATATTAAAACTTGAGGCAGTAAACGGAGATCCGCTAACTGTTGCTATTGAAGATATTGGAACTGTAATAGTTGCAGTACCAGAAGAAAAATCAACTGTTGTATCAAGTCTTGAATGCAGTGCTGGATTAACCCTTAGTATTTCTTCCCATTGATTTGATCCTGGCACTGATACATACTGATACATATAAGAATAATTTGTACCTGGAGAAACATTTATGTACAAATCATTTAGTAAAATATCTTGTCCAAATATAGTTCCGTTTACAGTAATTCCGTTTGGTTCTCCAGAGCCAACAAACACTTTGCTTCCTCTTTGTCCAGTTGGTCCTATATCAACTGCAACCTCAATTATATCTGGTGGAGCAATTATTGCAAGATCATCAGTATTTACGGGAATGGAAAGCATTAAACTGCTCCAGAGATATCGTCTGTTACTGTTATTGTTCCAGTAACAAGTGTATGAATGGTACCAGTGGTACTAACTATTTCAACGTCATAAACATATGAACCAGCAGTTAAGGATCTTCCAACTGTTGGAGTTATAGTGCAAGTTACTGTATCCAAAACATCATCAACAACTGCTTGAGCAATTGTTTGATCTCCCGCAGAACCTCGTACATCCGATATGACAAAGTTTGCTTCAGCACCTGAACCAGTAAAAGAGTCCAAAGAAAATGTAGTGCCGTTTGCTGATTTTGGACTAATCACAAACTCAAATGTGTCACCACGATAATAACTAAAATTATATGTACCTGGAAATGCCATTATTCCTCCTGCTTCATTATATCATGAAACCGATATGTATACAGAGCCAAGGATTACTTCGCAAGGATTATCAGTTCTTATTTGGGGTATACCACCAAAATTTTGAACCTTTTGATCATGTATAAATATATTTTGGTCAACAGAGAACTCATAGTCATACTGATACTTTAGGTTTCCAACATAAGAAATTGGGGAGTTATAGTCTTCTGCTAAAAGTGTTTTTAGCCATACCTCTGTATTGTTTGAATATGTCGTTAATATAAGATTATAACGAATTGTTATAATTGATCCAATATTTAAAGTTTTAAAGTTAAACTTTCTTGTGGTTGAATTCCATAGGGAAACATTGCCCTTTGGCAAAAATTTTTCGTTGGTATTTCCTCCAACATTATTTATATAAAGTGTAACCCAACCATCTTGACCTTGATCTATACCTGTTCTTTTTTGAATTGGTGATATATTTTCATAATATCCCCATCCTATTTGTTGTTCCGATGGCGACAGAACACTTTTTCCATCAATTCCATTTTTTCCATCTTTACCTGGTTTTCCTTGTTCTCCCTTTTCACCACGTTCACCTTGTATTCCTTGTGGACCCTGATCACCTTTTGGTCCAACTGGTCCTTGGGGTCCAGGAACTGGTAAAAAAGATAATGTATTTTCTGAATACTGAGAATCTTCTACCTTTGAAGCATAGGTAGATTTTTTAATTGGAGAATCCATGCTTTTAGAAATTGCCATGCTGATCTCCTATTTTTTTGTTTTAAAGATTGTTCCATTAATTTTTATAACTGGAGGAATTTTATTATTTTTATCATTTATTTTAATTATCATAAACTACCTACAGGGGTAACATCTCCAAGAACACAAATGGTTCCTATCACTGGGGTCCATGTAATGGTTAAATTTCCATCTGGAACCTTGGCTTGTAAATCAAAAGATAATTCTGACACAACAGTTTTATACTGAGTACCCCAGTTTGCCGTTGTTTCTGCTGGTGCTGTTACGGTAATAACGCTTCCATCTACTGTTACTGGAAGATCGTCTAAAACATCTGATGTTGGGTCATAGGCAGTTGCAGAATATGTCCAACCTTCTGTATCAAACTCTGTTACTTCATCATTTTCAAGAAGCGAAACGGTAAAAGAAGAAGAGTCACCACGAACAACTGTCCACTGTATATTTGCTGGGGTTGCCCCAAATTTTTCTATTGTTGGTGAGCACATATCATTGATTATACCATAATAAATAGGATTAACCCCTAGGGGCAGTGGGGGTGGGTAGAGAGCAACCTAGGGGTCAATCAGTATGATTATAACATTATATTATCAAAAATAGCCAGAGAATGTTAAAGTTTATAAAGTTTTGTTATATATTAAATTGTTATCAAACTGTTACAATTACAATATTCCTAATTGTCCGTTTTATCCTAATAGGCCAGGGTATTGATGGTGTATACTTAAAATATATAAAGAAAAGAAATAACTAACTAGTAGGATATATTATATATATTATATATATATTATAGGGGGTATATAAAATTAAAATATTCAAAAACGATATACTTTTTTATCCAGTTGATGAGTATGCTGCAACATATTCAGACCCACCAAAACCAGCACTTAATTTTATCCCAGAATGGCACAGAGTTTTGCCTAAGTATAGTGAGGGTAAAAATTTTTTAAACTATGGTGGATCTGGAAACAACCTAACTGTAAAATCTTGTTTGCCAGTTACAGATGCCTTTACAACTGGATACATCATATCTTCTTTTTACGATATGCAGGTAACCCGAAACAATGTTGGAAAGCCACAAATTACGTGGGCACTTAATAATAAAAACGTATCTCCTCAATTAGTTCAAAGCAATCAACCAAGAAAACATAACTTTGTAAACATTGAAGGTTATGACGACTCAGAGTTTAGTTGGCTACCAACATGGTGCATAAAGACACCAAAAGGGTATAGTTCAATGTTTATACACCCAATCAACAGAATGGATCTTCCATTCTATACAATAGGTGGAGTTATTGATACTGATGGCTGGGGAGATGCTGGAAAACATCCTTTTATGTTTAAAAAGGGTTGGCAAGGAATAATCCCATCTGGAACACCATTGATACAAGTTATACCTTTTAAAAGAGAAAACTGGGATTCAAGAACAGATGAGTCAATGACTAAAGAGTATTCATCAAAAATAATTAAAAGAGATAAAAAATTAAAAGATTATTATAGACTTAATCATTGGAAATCAAAAAAGTATCGCTAATTATTTAGAGTGATTTTGCAAATGCTCAAACATCATATCGTGAAGTTTGTCAGTTTTCTTTTCTAACCTATCAACGGAGTCTTTTAAACTTGATCCAGAATTCGGCTTCAATTCACTTAAATAGTGTTTTACTAAAAATTTAACTCCGCCCACCATAATACCAAAAATTGTTAAACAAGTTAAAGTAAGTCCTGCCCAGTCTTGTGGAGTCATAAGGTTTATTATATCATTATATAAGATTAATTACTCACAAATATATGAGAATGACATGTGGAATTTATCTGCCGTTGTAAGATTAAATGGAATTCCATGATCCATTGCTACATCTTCTGCAGATCCTGCATGCTGCCATAAAGTCATAGCAGTACTTGATGGAATTAAATGACCCTTAAGGCTGTAGTGTTTTAAGTTTGGCAATGTGTCGTGTGCTGAACCACCATAAACATCTGTGTGATATTTTGAAGCAAATGGTATTGTTAAAGAATATTGACCAGTTCCAAAGTTAGTAACACCAGTAAATAAAACATCAATTTGAACTATAACTAAATTTCCAATTTTTACATAAGATCCAGTTGCTGGCGTATTTGTATAAGTTAATCCAGTTCCAGACCATAATGGAGAATAAGATTTAATCTCTGTAGTAAGTCCTCCAGCATCACCAAATGCTGGATGTGTAAACCGTGCCATTACGCACCAGATTCAAGACTGGTTTTTATTATTGCAATCTTCATTCCTGAGTTAGAAGAAATTGCATATAGTGCATCTTTAGATGGAAGTTCAAAAGAAATTGAATGGTTTGGCATAATTCTAAAACCATAGTCAGTACTTGATGTATTGCTTGTTCCGCCGATATAAATGTATCCAGTATCGTTTACATTTTGAAGAGTAATGTCAAGTCCGCTATGCAGTCCGTTTGGAGTCAAGCGGGTAACAGATGTGTTGCTCAAGGTAGTAAGCGAATGTTGTGCCATTTTGTAATTATAGCATTTAATATGATACAATGATTTTTAAGGGGGAAAAATGATAAAGCCTAAAGAGATAGTAGAAGTCACCAAACAACTTGGTAAAAAGTCCTATTGGAATAAAACAAACTCCATTGAGTTCTGGGCATTTAGTACAAAACTAAGTATTATTATTCCTGGATTGCTTTTTGGGGTTCAATTTTGGTGGCTATATGTTTTTGCTCTTGTTTCAAGCCTGGCTCTCATATTAACTTCAACCGTAAAAACTCTTCCAACGATTATATACTTTAATGTTGGTTGGACAATTTTAGCGTCCGCAGCACTTGTAAAGCATTTCTTTTAGAGCCCGCCGAAATAGAGATATCAAACCACCTATGTACAAACCTTGCATTTAAAATGCCCTATGTACACATATTGGTAACATTTTGTTATATTGACAGATCAAGTCTTTTACGATACAATGGTTAGATGGTAGAGAGTGTAAAAAATATTTTAAAAGTCCACCTTCTGGAAAAACTAAGGCTTCATCATACAATATATAGACTGCCTGCAATTGGGGAATATCTAGAAGAACTTATCTCTGATACCCTAAAAGAAAACGGGATGCCAAATGACTGGAAGCCTCAAAGAACAAACTCTCCCTCTAAAGACTTTACCCTAGATACTGGAGAAACCTTTTCAATTAAGTCTGGTTTGTATAATATTAAAAATGCTACCCTTAAATTTTCGGGGAGCAGATTAGGCAAACACAGTGGCATAGACGAAATGGTGAAATCTATCAAAGATAACCATGCAGACTACTACATCTGTGTGGCTAAAAACGACCACGACTGGTCTCCAACGCCCGAACTGGGTGAAGACAAGACTTACTACCTATTTGTCTTTGATAGCGCTCTATTGGACTATTCTGGCGGTATTTGGAATAAGGTGGATAACGACCTAGGGTATAAATACGTAATGGATATACCAGGCATGCATGCTAGAATAGTATCTAGTATGAGTCATCAGTTATGGACTACCGTTGATTTAAGTGTTATAGGCGATCCAGAGAAGTTGGTTGTATAGTGTCAGATGATGTTTCCTTTAGTGATTGGTTGAAGCCTTCTTCGCCCAGAGCCAGCGATGCTGTCATTGATTCCCGCCTAAAAATCTGCTCTGGATGTGAGTTCTTTAGTGCAAAAATGTCTAGATGCAAGAAATGTAAATGTTTTATGAAGTTAAAGACTGAACTGCTGCATGCTCGTTGTCCGATTGGGAATTGGTGAAATGAATAGGCTTGGATTAGTTAAACTTTATGATATTGATGAGAGATATTATCCAGTTCCTAGCAATGCAGTTTTACCAGAATGGTATAAAAAAACTCACCCATACCTTAACGATAAAAAACATCCTCATGGTATGACCATTAAAAGATGCATCCCAGTTTTTGATGCTATAACAAGTGGATACACAATACTGCTGCATGCCGACATATTTGTTTCATTTGAGTATCAAGATAATCAAAAAACACAGGTTACCCAATGGAGTAATCTTATTAATTTTCCATTTATTCAGTCTCATGTTTTTGAACAATTTTCTAATTATCCTGAAGCAGAAAAAGGTGTTGCAGCAAAAAAGTTTATAAATCCTTTTGCAGTATTTACTCCTGCAGGATATTCTTGTTTATTTACACAGCCAATGCATCAAGATAAAAGTCCAATAAAGATGTTTGAAGGAGTAGTAGATACAGATAAAGAGCATATTGTTAACTTTCCTTTTGTTTATGTGGATCCAGATTTTGAAGGAGTTATCCCTGCTGGCACACCCATAGCACAGATTATTCCATTTAAGAGAGAGTCGTGGAAACTTGAGATTGACAACAAGAAAGATCTAGAGTCTTACGAGAAGCACAAAAGAAAACTAGGTGCAAATATTTTTGCTCAATACAGAGATTTCTTTTGGACAAGAAAAGAGTATAAGTGAGAGATTGGCAAAACAAAGACTGGCTGACAAATCAGTACGTTACAATGGGTCGTAGCGTTGCCTGGATAGCAGACATGGTAAAAGTCCATCCTGATCTAATTAGATTTTATTTAAATCAGTTTGATATTTATCGTCCACTACCAAAATGCAAGCATGGTATGATTATTTGTGAAAGATGCAACAAGGAGTAAGATGAAGAAAAAACCATTAAAAGTATATTGGGCACCTGTATTTGATAGAGATACAGAAGACTACACATTTTTGTTTAATAAGCCTGAGACGGTTTTTAATAATCTTTTAAAATTAAAGAATAAAGATAATGTGGATGAAACTATATTTGCATGTCCTGCTTTTGCCAATATGTACAAGAGGATGCTAACTTTTTCTAATACAGTTGACTCTGAGTATGAGTATGATTTTTCTAATGGTAAAAAACATATTAGTAAAAACGGTGACGTTGCAATTCCAATAGTTTCAACAAGACCTTTTGTCTATAATTATGGTCCAAACTTTATTATGCCACTAACAACAATATTTTTTGCAGAAGAGCCTCTAAAAGCAAGATTAACCCCACCATATCTTCATAACTCAGAATTTTTAAAGTACGGAACTATTATGTCTGGAGAATATGATATTGGTCAGTGGTTCAGGCCTTTTAGTTTTGAACTACAAGTCTGGAAAGATAAGGGCATTATTAGATTTAACGAAAATGATGCATTGATGTATATTGAGTTTTTTACAGATAGACCAATTGAGTTAATAAGATTTAACATGTCCAAAGAATTAGTTGAGTTAATGAAAAGCGTAACAACATCTCGTATGGTTTTTGGAAGATCAACACTTGCCAAAAAATATGAAAGATTTAAAAACATTGGAATGCGAGAAAAAGTATTAACAGAAATAAGTAAAAATCTTATTGATGAAAACCCTATGGTTATACGTTAAGGCTTTTGGTGATCTGGAAATTCGTTTCCATAAACATCTGTTCCTTTAAAGTAAAATCTTCCAACCTGATTAGGAAGTTCTAATTCAACCGTTGACCTGTGTATGTTTGCATCATTGGTTGCATTTATTTCTTCGTTTATGGTTTCTTCGTCAAACACATCTTCTGCATTCTTTAGTTCAAACTGATCTGCAAAATATCTTGGAATAGGAATAAAAGCAGCAATAGGGGTACCTTTGGTTACTTGAACACGTATTCCAGGAATCTGAACCTTAAGGTTAAATGTAAAGTCTCTTCGTAGATTATCACACTCAACAACTCCAGTCATCACTGTAATATTTGGAATTACGTAGTTAGGTGGATTAATGGTCATGAGGTTAACCCCTGGCGGTGTTCTCAAAGAAAATGGAAGATTGACCGTAATTATTCCTTGTCCAAAATGTGAGTAAACAGAAGGATGTAGTTGTTCTTTTTGAAACTCTTCTCCCATAAAAATACTCAAGGATTCTTTGTTGTGTCCGCCATCCCATACAAACTCAAAGTCATACTCAGAAACCACTGAGAATCCGTATTGGTTTCCTATGGTTAATGGCAAACACCGATAGAAGTGTGGAGTAAACCATTCTCTCTTCTTTGTATTTTTTTGAAGAATTGAGTTTACTCTTTCGTCGCTAATCGGTTTTGGCTCAATGTGAGGAAAATATACAATTGTTTTTTCTGGTACGTCTTTTCCTTGGTTAATCACTTAAAACTCTTTTTTTGCCAAAAATTCTTTATATAGTTATTTACCAATGTGTTCTTAAGGTCACGATTCCAAGCAACAACAAGTTCGTCAGGTTCCATATAACTATATTCGGATTCCCAATTATCTCTTTTGAATGGAATTAATTGCATCATTGGAGTTCCACGTTCAACAACTCCGTTAAAACCTTCTTTTACAAAGCAGGGGGGAGTTAAAGAGATCGGATAAGTGTCATAATCAACAATGGCTGGCATAACCCTAAATGGATTATTAGGATAGCCTATGGGTGGTATTACGAGCATAGAGTATCCCTTTGGCAACTTAGTAAGCCAATAGTTCATATACTTAGCCTGATGCTTGTATCCGTCTGGAATCGCTATATCGGATGGATTATGTGTATCAAATACGTTCTTTTGAACTCTCCAACTTATATTTAGATTATTTTCGTCCTGCTCCACCAATACATCCGACCATAGCGGAACAATATAGCCAGCGGTCAGAAGATCTAGCATTGGAGTACATTTCTTCATCATGGCAGTAGTCTCACGACCCCTAATCTTCATCTTCTTTCCTTCAGGATCATTCTTAGATGGTTCATAGGGTGTGGCTTTTCTCCACCATTCAGGGAGATATTGTGATGTAGGTACAGGTCTAGGACAAACCTCAAAGTCTATCTTGGATTCTGCTCTAAACATTATTTTCATGTTTCCCCCTAATTTTAAGTATATCAAATGCTGTTAGTTTTTACAAGAACAACTTTCGCAGCATGCATCTTCAAACATTTTTAGTGCCAAACCATCATTTTCTACCAAAGATGCATCTCTACCCATAGAGTCTGTCTTAGGAATAGGGTTTGACTCAAATTGTAATTCTGGATCCCAGGCATTTTCAAAGTTATCTAATATTCCCATAGATACATTATACCCTATTCCCCGAAAATCTGAAAAAATTTTCATTTTACCAAAATCTGAATATTTTTATCAGATGTACGATACGTGTTTGAGAAAAATAAATTGAAAAAAAATAGTGAGCACACAAGGGATCACTAGTGCCTACATTTTGTTAGGCAGTACTACCAGCAATATTCTAGATAGTACTACCAGCAAAATAACACACGCTAGTGTGTGCCTTGTAAATATCCATCCACGCCAATTAGATCGCAAGTAATCTTTACTCGCTGATTTTTATTTAGCGTAGTCTTGAATAGGTGCATGAAGTCATAGACCTCTTGCTTAGTCATGAGATTTATATCTCTAGTATTTCCAGACATTGTTGTTATTGTTACTTTCATTTATTCATTCCAATCTAAAGTTAATTCGTCTTTATCTACACAATCGCAAGACTCTACATCGTAGGTATCACCATCGCCGAAGTAGATAAATCCTGCACCCTTGCACTCATCGCAAGGGATAACCATGATATCTTTTATCATTTATTTAACCCCCATAACTATGGACATGTATCGCTTAGCAATACGCTTAGCCATAGGGTTGAGGATAACCTTTCTACCCTCGTAGGTAGGTGGATACTTATCGTTAATGCGTTGAGCAACACGAATAGGTATCATAGTAGGGCGAGGGGCGAAGCCACCTGCCTCTAATCCATATTCTTTAGCGATATCGCTACGGATTTCATTGTAGTAGTTATTTAATGTAGTCATTTGAGACCACCTTTCTTTTTTTCTAATTCTACTGGCTGGGATTTTTGCCTATATACTTTTTCTACCCATATTTAATTTTATAGTAATAATACTAGCATAGATACCCTGAAAAGTCAAGGTGACACGCCGTATAGTGTGTGTGATTTAGGTCACTTATTTGCTAGGCTCACCCGAACATTTGTTCGGTTTATTTGCTAGGCTCATTGACCTGCTTCTTTTCTTTTTCTCTATTTAATTTTTGTATATAGTAATACTAGCATACATTTCCCAAAAAGTCAAGTTTAGACACGGACAAATCGGACATTTTCAGTGTGATTTGCACCACATGAGGTCGAAAAAAATGTCGAAAAAAAGTTATCCACATGACGTAGATCACACCCCCATTTCACGCTCAAGTTATCCACATGACCTACATCACATTTCAAAATGTCCGTTTTGGTATGATTACTGGCTAGTAGATGTCAGACCCCCCTGCTATACTTCTATGTATAGAAGGTTGAAAAAGAAGTAAGCCCCTTAAAGAAAGGAAGTCCAAATGACTTCACTAAATACAATGTGTAAAACACATATTCCATTCGTTCCTGCTATCTCCGAAGTTGGAGATGACCAATTTACATTCTGCATGGAATGTGAACAAAATATTGAGCGTTGGTATAACGATACCGACCCTGAGCGTCTACCAATGTGGACTGATTGGAAGGTATCTAAATAATGAACCTTGATGAATATAAAAAATTCGTAAATGATAAGCGTGTATTCTCACGCATTGACGCTATGGCAATTCTTGCTAATGCTGAAAAACAAAATGAACTTATCCACTCTCAAAAAGAAAATGGTGAAAACAATGGATAACCAAATGATAACTTTATCTTGTCAAATCTGCGAAGAGCCAGCCGTTGAGGTTGCTCTTGAAGATTCTCAATATCTAACGGCTACATGCCAAGAATGCTGGGGTTAATAAATGGTAACTGATATGCAATTACTTCAAGAAGTAAAAAGAATGGCTATCGCAATTCGTAATGGAAATGAAGATAGCGGAAAATCTTATTTGCTTGGTTATTTGTGGGCAACGCTCACGCCTGAACAACAAAATGAAACTGCAATTGCATTTTCAGATGAACTGATTGAGATGCTAGAAAAATGAAAGAATTTTATTTAAACGGAAACGCTGCATTCTTTTTTTTCTTAGGCTTATTTATTTATTCAATTTGGTTGCACCTAAAAGAGTGATCATAAAAAATGATTTAACTTTCAACTAGATTTTTTCGATAAATGTGAGATTTATCACAATCCCAAATGTCCAATTTTTCCTTTTTATACCCCTCAAAATGTCAGACCCCTCTGCTAGAATACTAGTATTAGAAAGGTTGATAAAGGTTATCAACAAGAAAGGAGTCAAAATGACTCACTATACAATAAACACTCTACCAGTAGAATACGCTAACAAAATCGTATGCGCTTTCTGCTCACAATACGCTAACGAAAGTTATTGCGTACCATGTAATGAATACAAGGGTTTGATGACTCTTGCAGAATTCATGACAACCTACTCAATAAGTGAGTGGGTTGCTGATGAGGCAGATGAATTATCTGCTAAGTTAGATTCACTAATTGCGAAAGGAGTGTATGCCTAATGAGTATTGAAATCTTTCGCCTTAATGAACAAGGTGCTGGTTGGGTAGATATTGAATCTGCCACTACCGCAGAATTGCTAGACCTTGAATTAGCAATAACATTTAACGCACCAATGCAGATGCTCTGCTTCAAGTGCCATACACCAATTCCAAAAGGTAATGTGTGTGTAAATCATAAAGATGTGAAAGGAGGAATTTACCTTGACTAAAAAAAATGTACTAATTAGTTTCGTTACTGATGCTGATACAGATCTTGATGCAATCTGGTCACTAAATAGAATAATGCAAAAACTTTCTGATAATGAATTAGAAAAATTTAATGCGTTTGAAGTTTTAGATGTAGAAGAAATTCTACCCTAAAATTTTTCGACACGTTCGGGCGTGTCGCACCCTCAAGTTTGGGTTTACGTGTGATATAAATCACCCCCTAGTTTACGGCGTGTCGTGTTGACTTTTTGGCTTTTATGTGTTAAGATTCTATCTATACAATTAAATAAGTAAATAAGTCCGTGTGATGAAAATCACAAAGAATATGTCCTAAATGTCCGAATTTGGATTTGATAATGTCAGACTAATTTGGTACACTTAGAATATAAAGAAAAAGAAAGAAGGTGGCAATATGCCAGCCAATGTATACTCAGTCCAATCCCTACTAGTGGGAAAAGAATATATCTCCAAAACAATGCGTGGAGAAATCATAAGTGCAGAATTGCACCCTCAGCCAATTTGGTATGATGGTTGCGAAACTTATCTTGTAGAAATTGCACCATATAGCGGTAGCAATACTTGGGGTCGCAAGACTTTCCGTACAGTTGCAGTAAGAAAGGAAAACTAATATGTACAATGTAAAACTAGAAACCTTTAATGGTTCAGTAAAAACAATCAGCCTGCCTTCTAAGGGTGCGGTTGCACAATTCATCAACACTTACCCAACACAATTACCCGTTGGCGTATCCGTAAAAGTCGCTTGCGACACTCTTGGAATTACTGGCACACTACGAGGAAAGGCCTCTCTCTAATGGTAAAAATTGAACACTCTCTAAAATTCATAACCGAAGTAGACGAAACTCACCCAGTCGGAATGCAACTTGTTGCACTTGAAGAAAATATGCGTAAAGAATTACTTGAAGGAATGCTAAAGGAATTACTTGCGCCAATGATTCAGCCTGCTATTGACGAAATTAACGCAGGCGGTTCATATGCAATTCTAAAGGTGGCAGAATAAAATGATGACACGAAAAGACTATGTAAAGGTCGCCGATATTCTTGCAGGTTATCATCAAGCCATGATAGATAACTTTTGGTGGGAAGATTTGGTAAATGATTTCGCAATTATGTTTGAAGAAGACAATCCAAACTTCAAACGTGATAAGTTTATTGAAGCATGTGAGAAGGGAGTATAAAATGATTCTAGACACTGGAACACTAATCGGAATAACAATTGCACTTTTTAGTTCTCTTTTTGTAATGGGTGTGTTTTGGAAACAAAATATTGCACAGCAAAAAGAAATTCGCAGATTGCAAATTGCATTGAGAAGTGAACGACTAAAGAAATAAATAAAAATCCTGAGCAAGATCTAAAACTGCTCAAAATTTTCGACCCGCAGTCGGGCGTGTCGTCCACAGGTTATCCACAGGTTACGTACGATGTGATATTAATCACGGGAACCTTGTCCAAATTGCCCGATTACGGAATTGCAAATGTCACCCCAACCTGATAAGATATTTATATCAAGTTAATTAAAGAAAGAAGGCTCCCATGACCGATGTATGCTTACAATGTAATGAAAATTCAGTAGATGTAACTGAATTATATTGTTTTCGTTGCTATCTTGACCGAGAGGTTGAGGCGATGATAGAATATGCTTATATTGACCAATTATTCTTAACGAAAGAGGCTAACTAATGGACTACTATGACGACTACTATGAAACTGATATGCCTACTGCCATAGGTTGCTACTGCAAAATTAACTATCTCTGCTCAGAATGTAAAGGAACCTATAACTAATGGAATATGAATACCTAGTAACTTGTCAATATGACTATGAGGAATCACCTCATTGGTCACAACGCTATGAAAATGAATTCGGTGCATGGGAAAGTTTTTTCCGTTTTACCGATTGGGGATTGGCTAATGAATATTCTACAGTTAATCTTTATACGCCAACTGGCAAATGCTACACAAAAGTTTTTTATCGTGATGGAAAGGTACAGGTAAGAGCATAATGGGTTCAGTAACCGCACTAGGAATTAAAGAT
>Ga0209972_10000374_pt1 | contig 43392 bp, 49 predicted proteins | sample NOAtaG_7_FD_187302 | JGI IMG/M metagenome (GOLD analysis project Ga0209972, IMG submission 187302) | Freshwater lake microbial communities from Lake Erie, under a cyanobacterial bloom - NOAA_Erie_Diel1S_2200h metaG (SPAdes) (version 2) | ecosystem: Environmental > Aquatic > Freshwater > Lake ...
CAACCTGCGCGGAAACCCAAACCCGAAGCCAAACGACATCAGAACACCCTGGTCATCGACGTAGCGGTCGTGTTCGTTGCGAACACCTTGATCACCTGCACCGGCAGCACACTGCCACCCAGCACGCTGGTGAATGTCACATCACTGCCCTGCGCAGTCAACACACGCACGTTCCCCGCTCCGCCCACGTAGATCACGCTAGGCTCACGGAAATTGTTGGTGTCGCTCGTGGTCACAGCAGCCGCGTCCCCAGGGTACATGGGAAACGTCGGGCTGTAATTGGTCTTAGCCATTCAGCACTCCTACGAGAAGGGGGCCGTAGCCCCCGTCATCAGTTCTGGAACGTGGTCGGTGCCTGAGCGCCGTTATTAGCACGCTGGATGTATTCCACCGTCACCACAGTCGCACCAGCCGTAGGATTACCACCCGCAGCAGTGAACGTACCCGTCACAACCACATCATCCGTACCAATGTTGTCGGTAGCCGACGAAACCAGCGCGGCGTCCAGGGTAGCCCGAGCAGTCTGAGCCGTGGTCAGACCAATATCAATCGTGGTCTGGAACGCATTGGCAGTGCCAGCCTTACCAAAAGTCGTGTTCACTGCAGTGACCGACCCGCCAGAAATGGCAGTGGTCTTCTCAACCGTGAAGCGCAGGATCTTGGCACCTGCCGGGAGCGTGAACAGGTTCTGCGCCGTGGGCGATGTGGTCATCGCAGAGAACGCCACGTTGGTGGATTGGGTCAGAACCGGCAGGCCGGTGTTCGTGCCAGCGCCGTAGCGTTGGGTGCCCATGCGAACCGGGCCGGAGAGCGTAGAAAATCCCATGATTTGTCCTCAATCTGCTCTTGCCGTCTCTGAGGAGAAGTCCGCCTAGTCGGTCGGCAAGCGTGAAGGTCTAGGTTTGTAGCAGGGTAGCATAGCGGGGCGGGGGAGTCAAGCGTAAACAAACACAAGCCCCGTAAACTTCCCCTTGGTAATCGGAGTACCTGCAAGCAGTGCCCGCCGCAGTGTGGGCATGGTCATCTGATAGTGCGTCAGCACAGCGGTCAGGCTGTCAAACAACTGTCCTGAGGTCTGCTCCAGCACCTTCTTGCGCATCTTCTGCTTGGATTCCTCGGTGTGTTCCCGGCCTTTCCAGTGGCTATAGTTGCCTGCTGCGGCGGCTGCAAGAATCTTGGCACGACCTGCCTCTGAGACTTTGCGGCCTGGGGCCTTAGGCTTGCCGCGCTGTGTTTCACCAATTTTGGCTTTGGTCTTTTCGCTACGCCGCTTGCCTTCCCAAGGAGCGACAGGGTTTGCCATCTTGGCTGCACTGATCTTGGCTTTGGTTTCTTCTGTGTGCTGCTTGCCAACACGAGGATGGTTGAAGTAGTCCTTGGCGTAGAAGTCTTTGAGCGTCTGGGAGATTTGTTGCCTCTGTTCTTCAGTTATAGGCTTACCAAAATTTGGATGCCGTTCTTTTTGTATGCCCCGCATTGGGGCGCCAGACCGAAGCCCCGAGTTGTAGCAATGCGGCTTTCCCACGTGAGAAATAAGCCACGCGTCTTCTGCTTCTTGTAGCGACTCCCCATCCGGCACGTGTGAAATTACCTTAAACGCAAACTTTTCTTCTCCGTACTTACTCCATGATGCTTGCAGATGGGCACAGTGGTGTACGCCCCGGCGTAGCTTATTGCGGTGTGTTCTAAACCGTTCTCGTTGGTTGTTGGTGCTGCCGACGTAAAACTTGTCGTTTATTAAATTGACAATTTTATAGATTACCTGTGTCACAGCTTGCTCCTTAAGTTACAAAGCCCAGACCGTAATGTACACGACGTGTAGTCTAAAGTCAACAGGCAAAGAAAAAGGCCTCCGAAGAGGCCTTTGGTCAAGCGTAAGTGCTTGATTTTATTGGGTTTTTGGCGTCAAGCGCCCGGCGACCCATACGCCCCGAGGGGATCAGAGACTCCGAACGAATATCGCTCTCGCGCCTTGTACCGAGCATTGCCCGTATCAAAGTCAGCGTCCATCGACGTAGCCATAGGCACACGCACGAAGTGCTTCAGACCGTTGGGCACATCCGTGGTCAGGAACCACGCATTGGTGTCGGTCAAGAAGTGGTTAACGGTATATCCCTCAGGGATGGAACCGTTGTTCTTCAGTGCGTTGATGTCGTTGTCCGTGGTGCCAACACGCAGGCTGGTTTCCAACAGACGGGTAGAAACGAACATCAAGCTCGGGGGAACAACCAGCTTACGCGGCTTGGCAGCGATCAGCAGACCACGCTCGTCCGTCCAACCAGCGATCTGAATAACGGCGGCTTCCAAGGAAGTCTCGTTCAGGTCGGCGGCGGTAGCCGGACGGTTGCTGTTGGTGCCACCAGAGACCAGCGGGTGAGCGGTCGAGAACAAGGCTTGTCCGTCGCCGTAGGTCACAGCGCTGTTGAAACCGTTGTTCAGGATCGCCGCAGCCTTCACCTGCTTCGTGTAAGCCATAGCGCGGGCCAGGGCCTTCGTGTAGCGGGCGGACAGGCTGTCGTACAGGTTGTCTTCCATCGCCTCTTCGGTGACAGAGAAACCCATAGCGATGGTCTCGTGGTTGTAACGAGCGGTCCAGGCTTCCTGTGCGTTGTCGTACTGGATGGCCGAACCTTCGTTCTTCACCGGGGCTGCGGAGAAACCGGAGAGCTTGGTTTCTTCTTCGAACGAGCGCTCTGAGGACTCGGTCTCGTAGATTTCCTTGTGCTCTTCGCCGTAACGCTTGTACTCCATGCCAAACAGGGCGTTCAGCCCCGGCAGGAGTTCCTTCAGTAGTTGGGCACGTGAAATTGCCATGATTCAGACTCCTTATTAGGCCGTGGCGCTGCTGTAGTAGCCGTGGACCAGCAGGTTCACCTTCACCAGAATTTCTGGGTACTGGGTAAACACGATGGTAGAGGCTGCGGGGATGGCGGTCACACCACCGGGCACTGCGATAGCCGCATTGAGCGTCACCGAAGTTGCGCCAGCAGAAGCTGCCGTAGCCACGAACGACGAGGTCTCAATGATTTGGCCGTTGCTTGCCAGATAGGCCACGCTGGTGCCAACAGGGATCGCCGCAGGTAGGCCCGTACCCGTGAGGGTGATAGTCGTACCAGACGAAGAGCCCGAAGCAGTCACAGAAACGGCGGTGTCATCCGCTACACCCACGCAACGAACCGGGAGGATCGTCGAGACAGGGGTAGCAGTGGGGGCCAGAACTGCGTTTGCAGAGTTGCCAGTTGCGGTGCTGCCGGTGTTGTTGATCATCGACAGGTTGGTGCCGATCAACGCCAGAGCGCCAGAAGCAATGACCGTAGTAGCAGAGCAGACGGCGGCGCGGAACACCGTGTCAGGATCGTCAACCACGTAAGCCAGCGCATCACCAGCCAGCGTCGAAGCGGGCCAATACTGGCTGAAACGCTTCTGCTTGGTCACTGGGTCGGTGTACGAAACACCAACAAAAATGCCCGTCACTTGGTTCACGCCCGTGCCGGTGGAGACCGACGCCCGAGTAATGAAACCACGCGACAACACAACGAAGTCACCGTAGAAGATGTCCGTTGCGTAGGCATACTGAATGGGAAGTTCGCGGGTTGAGCCCGCAAAAGGCTGACCACCGATCAAATTGATCGGCTTTAGCCCGTAAGGCCTGTCAACAGTTGGGTAAGCCATTTAAGACTCCTTGAATTAAGAACCGCGTCCGAACGAAACCTCCGAGCGGCGCTCCTTGAACAGAGGCATCCGAGGGTCATTCTCGCGCATGAAACTGTTGTCCACTGATTGCATTTGCCCATCAGCTTGACGCTGAAAGTAGGTGTTACGCTGTTCAGTGAACTCCTTTGGTGTTTTGCAAAGCAGGAGACCACCGATTTCGATACTGTCTGGGAACCTGCCGGAGCCGGTGCCCATTAGTTGAATTTCCGGATGATCACTTGCCTTTACGGGCTCCCAGCCCTCGCGGAGTTTTGAAGAAACATTCATCGGGTCGTTATTCCCGAGAGTGCTGACGCGAATCCAACGAAAAGCATACCCTGGTTCCGGATTCGGATCGGGCAGGAGTTGGGGAGGCATCCACTGCTTTGGGCGTTCAGCCTTAGCGCGGGTGTCCAATTCACGAGCAAGACGGTTCGACTCAGCCATTTTGTTTCCTCATTCCTTCCGCAACCTGCTTAGCGTAGAGTTCCAGAGGAACCCCAAGCCGCTTGGCGATCTCCACTGCAGACTTTGTAAGCACGACTTTTTTGGGCGCTGTGCTACGGGTCGCAGGGGCGACTACATTCGATTGTCGCTTCTCCGAAGGGAACGCATTCGGGAAGACTTCGCGTACACGGGCGTTTACACGCCTGTAGTACTCGTCGGACTGAGGATCGACTCCAGACTTAACCAGCTTGTTGTGGAGTGCAATAGCAAAGCCGGTCATCTCTTCATCAGCCCCAAACCAGGGATTTTGCTTTTGCCATTCAACCGCTTTACGGTCAACTGGCGGCGTATCCACTGTTTGTGATACGGGTTGTACCACAGGTGTTTCTGGTTTTGCAACTGCTGGTTTGAAATTGTTTACTTTCTCAGCCCTAATCTTGGCTGCAGTCAACTCTTCCTGGGCAGCTACTAGCGCGTCGGCATCACCAGATTCATAAGCCGCCTTGTATTTAGCCTTGGCTTGTTCAACCTCGTTGGCAACTACTTTTTTAGCTTGTTCAAGAAGCGCTTGCTGGCCCTGACCCAAGCTACCTTGGAGCTTCTTGTTCTCTTCAACAAGACTCTGAGCCAAGCGAAGAGCCTCTTCTTTTTCACGAAGTGCGGCTTCTTTGGCTCGGCGCTCCTCGTGATACCCCTTGGAGAAGTGCTGAATGCGCTTCTTGACTCCGTCGGAATACTGCGCAAGTTCATCGTCGGTCACTTCCGCAGGGGGCTCCTTCATGGGAGCGCGGCCACGGTCTGCCTCGGGCGTGTCGTCTACGACCTCAATATCAGGCCCTGACTCAACCTCATACTCCACCTTTTCATCAGAGGTGGTTACGGTCTGCTCGTCAGGAAACTTGAATTCTTCAAATGCTACGTTTGGCATTACTACTCCTTATGCCCGCTGGATACCACGGGGGTCCTGCACAACAGCCTCGACACTGTCATCGTTGATGATGCGCCACTCGGTCCCGTGGATCTTCAATCGGGTGCCGGTGTTTGGCCGTACAAGGATGAAGTCCCCTACCTTGCATGAAGGCCCACTGGGAAAGCGCAGTGGATCTTTGAACGCATCGGGTCCCATCTTGGCGACAAACAGCACGGGGCTCATGACTTCTTCAAAGTGCATGGTCTGGCCAGCTTTGAGAAGCCCGCTTTCGTACTCGTCGTTGGCCTTTGGCAGCATGCACAGCAGGTGGTAAGTCACCGGATCAGGCACTTGACGGGCCTTCTCTGCATCGCTCTCAGGCAATACCGTGGTGCTTGCACCATCACTCAGGAGTAGTTCACTCATCGTCGTTTTCCATCTTTCGCACGAGGTCGGTGATAAAAGCATGTGCGCGTGATAGACCCCGGATCTCACCGCACAAGTCCTTGTACTCGGCAAAGTCTTTTGCCGCTCCAGAGATAAGCGCCTGGGCGATGGACTCCCGGCGCTCCTCTAATTCCTTAATGACTACGTCAAACGCAGTAGTCGCCATGTTCAGTCCTTTTTCAGAGGTGTAAAAGTAATTGGGTCGTAATTGGCTGCTTTAGCCCATACCCGCATGTAGTTGCAATCCATACGCTGGGTGCAATCGTCACACTTCTTCATGGTGCGCGTGGTATTTGTGCTGTGGCTACGGTAGTAATACAGCACTTTGGGGGTGCGATAACACGAAAACTGTTCTGCAATTTGCATGAACAGGTCCCCATCCTCGCAGCCATTTAGCAGCTTGGTGTTAAACCCCTGCGTGGCGTCGTAAGCGCTCTTGCGGTACACCCCAAAATGTCGCCACCCATGACGATGCAAGATGCTGGGGTCGTAGTCGTGGCTCGCAGAGTAAAGCTCAACCTTACCTTTGACATCAACTTGGGCAAAGTCGCTGTAGGCAAGAGCTACGTCAGGCTTGGAGTTAAACACACGGAGCATTTCCTCCAGCGCCCAACGCTCAAGCATGTCATCGCTATCGATGTGCCCAATAAACTCGCCGGTACATAGCCCTGCGGCTCTGTGCCTATTCCTCGCAATACCAAGCTTTGACTCGTTTTTGTGCAACTTGATGCGGGGGTCTTTGAGCGCCAGAGCAGTAGCTAACTCATACGACCCGTCGTCTGAAGCATCATCAACTATGACAAGCTCCCAATTAGGGTATGTCTGTGCCAACACGCTATTAACTGCAGCGTTCAAAAACTGCACCGTGTTGTACATCGGCATCATCAAAGATATTAGCGGGCTGCTCATTTACTGCTTCGGCGGTGTCTTAGGTTGGGCCATCTTCATGGCTTGCTGCCTAGCCTTGAGCATGTCGGATTGCGCTTGTTGGCGCATCTTCTGCTGGTGTTTCTGCTCGTTGTGCTGCAGCTCCTGCTGAGCCAAAGCCGCCTTGATGCGGGGGTCTTCACCCTGACCACGCTGGAGTTCTGCTGCCTTGAGCTGAAGCTCAGCTTGCTTGATAGCCAGCTCGCCCTGGACCTTCTGCTCCTTGGTCTTGGCTTCTTGAGCCTTGATCTGGAGTTCAGCCTGCTGCATCTGCACCATCGGGTCTTGCTGTGCCTGCTGGGCTTGCTGCTGCTGAGCCTTGGACATGTTCAACTGCAGCAACTGCGTAGACGCCTGGGCTACCAGACGTGACAGTTCAACCTCCACGTCCTCGGGCATCTCTTGATCCGGAGGCGGCAGGGGCACACCAAGCTGCTCTTCGACCTTCTTGCGGTAGTTGAACGCCAAGTGCTCGGCTACGTGAGCCATGATGGCTGCGCTCATCTGCTGACCCATCGGGCTCTGCCCAATCTGTTGGGCCATCATTGGGTCTTGCATCAGCGAAACGTGCACTGCTATGTGAGCGTCATGGTCCTGATAGATAAACGCCTTGGTGGGCTTGCCGTTCAGGAACGCCATGTTCTCGCTGATCGGGTCCCTCGGGGTCATGTCATCTTCAATCGGCACCAGCTTGTCTGCATTCTTAACACCCAGCACTTCAATCATCTGCCTGTGCAACTGAGGCAGGTTGTAGATCTGCGGAGCCTGCTGAGCCAACTGAATGACCGCTTGGTACTGCATGATCCGCTGCGCCATCGTGGCACTGTTGGGATCGCTGACCGGAATCACCTCCACGAGATCGTAGTCAGCCTGCTTGGCTTTGCGGTTGCCTTCAGCCGGGTCGTAGCTGTACTCCTGCGGGGTGTAGTCGCGGATGATGGCCTTCAGGAGCTTGAACTCCTGCTTCATGGCGAAGTGCACCCGTGCCTGCACAGCAGACATCGTCTTCAACTGACGCTCAAGCAGTGCTAGCGTAGTGCCAACAGGTGCCTGAGCACTCATATCACTGACCTTCATGTCAGCAATTGAGCCCAGCCTACGCCCTTCCTCCGTAATCTGGTTGAGCAGAGCAAGTAGAACTTGGCTCGGCTCCTTGTACGGCAGGGTCATGATGTTGTCTTTGACGGACCCACTCGGTACGTCTACATCACGAAATTCCCCTGGAGCAATAGGCGTGTCATCCCCTTTGATCCGCAAGCCACGACTCTTCAGGCCACCGGGCAGGTTGGACAGGGTGCCAGCGTCTACAAGCTGTCGAATGAGGGAAGTGCCAGCGCGAGCATAACCACCAATAATGTGGATAAGGCCCAAGCCATAAGCGCCAAAACCAGGAATATACGTGTACTGGACGAAGTGCTGTCGCTTGAGCTTTTGCTTGTCTCCTTCGTTCCAGTTTCTTCGGATCGCCAGGACATTGTTAGTCCCTCGGTCGATAGTGACGACATACGGCAGTGCTATGCCATCCTCATCTTCGTACCCCGGCAGGTCATAGTCAACATGGATCTCGTAGGTTTGATACCGGTCGTCATCAGCAAGGGAATACCCTTGGTCCTCAGCCTTTTTCTTCTCAATATCGGAGAAAAACGACTGTGGCTCACCAAGATCCACATCACGGTAGAACCCACTGACCTGTAGCTTCTTGATGTCGTTCTTGGTCTTACGCATTACGTGCGTAACACGCGGAGCGTTGAGGATGCTCGACACACCATACGGCATGATGATGTCCTCGGCTGAGACGAACATTGCCACCTGACGCCCGATGCTGGGGTCGTAGTACACCTTCTTGAACGCAGAGCCAGCCAACCCAAGCGAATAGAGCATGCGTTCATGCTCAGGCCGGTACTCCGGCATTGCCTCGGTCAATTGGTAGTTCATGTCCTCACGGACACGCTCAGCAGCCTCTTCCTTCAACTTGTCAATGGCACCAACGATCTCAGTCTTTACCGGCCCCTGTGCGGGGAATGTTTCAATGATGGTGTCGGACTGGAACCTAATGGCTGCTTCAGTAAGAATAGTGGAGTACACACCGCAGGCACCAGACCACGGCTCGGTGCGCTCTTCGTACTTCATGCCAAGGACTTCCAAGCCCTTGACGAACATCTCCACCCATTCTTTGCGGGAGCTGATGTCCCCTTCAACGTCAGCCATCAAATCGGATGCAAGCGTCTGAAGCTCCGCTTCATCCATGAACTCGGCTAGGTTTGCGTCAAAATCTTCTGCTGTAGGGGTTTCAGGCACCAAATCGATTTCAAGCCCATCAATTCCTATGCTTACAGACTCCGGGTCCTCAATTTCAATTTCAACCACAGGCTCACCGGAAAGAAGTTCCGGGTCCATAGGCATGAGGGCTTGGTCAATGTTGGTAGCCATGATCTGTCCTTAATAGTAAGCAGCACGTCTGCCGCTCTTGAATTGCCGCATTTCCTCTTGCGCATCGCTCGGCAACCGCAGGAATCCACCTTGTCTGAACCTCATCAAGGCCAAAGTGGTTGCGTCAACCAAGTCATCGTGCTCACCAGCCGGAAAAGCTGCAACCTCGTCCATTAGCTCTTCTGCCCAGCGGGTTTGAGGCACCCACACTTTACCTGAAGCAATGATGTCTGAGACGGAATTCAGCCGCGCTATCTTGTCCTGGCCTTTCGATGGGGTGTATTCCTGCACGGGGATACCCATCGCCCGCAGGTCGTAGATTAGCGGAGCGCCTGAGGCCTTCTTTTCAATCAAAAGCCCGTCTGGCTCCCACTCTTTGTATTCAGCCAGCACATCTCTCTTCAAATCTGGAAATTCAACGCGCTTCTTATACGTGTTCAGCAAGATGATGTTGGGGTTATTGTTGTCTTCTTCATGGTAGAAAACGCCCCAAGTTGTACCCGCCGAATAGTCAGCACGTTGGTGCTTCTCAAATGCAGTGTCCCATGTCTGTAGAATGTACTCGCATTTAGGGGGTTTCTCCCCCTCCCAGGTCTTCCACCAGTCTCGCTTTACAATAGCAGACTCGTTACCTACCGGGTTCTGCTGGTACTGAGCCTGCCATTTGGCGTTTGGAAGCTCCTCGTGCAGGGCTTCAAGCTCTTCAAGGGACCAAAACTCGGGCCATAAGGGTTTACCCGAGGGCATAATGGCTGGAAATTCGATCACTTCCCAGTCAGTTTCACCCCGGAGTGCTGCATTTTTGAGCACCTGACCCGTCAAATCCCGCTGTGCCCAGCGCGTCATCACTACAACAATGGCTCCACCCGGCTGCAGACGCTGACGGGGGCCTGATGTGTACCACTCGTACACTTTGTCGTATATATCTGGGTTGACTGCAGCCAGTGCAGCCTCTTGTTCTGAGTGTGGGTCGTCAATAATCAGCAGGTCAGCGCCCTTACCGGTCACTGCTCCCCCTACACCAATAGCGAAGTAGTCACCACCCTTGCTGGTGTTCCACCGACCGGCTGCTTTTGAGTCTGCTTGGAGGCTCAAATCGGGGAAGATGCTGTTGTAGACCTCAGAATCGACCAGATTTCGCACTTTTCGACCAAAACCGACTGCCAATTCGGCGGTGTGCGAGGTCTGGATGACCTTTTTGTGTGGAAATTTGCCCAAAAACCAGCTCGGAAGCAGATAAGAAGCAAACTCTGACTTGGTATGCCGTGGTGGCATGTTGATGATCAGCCGCTTTAGCTCTCCAGCAGCCACCCGCTCAAAAGCGGAAGCCATTATTTTGTGGTGCCGACCGGAAATGAAGGTCGGCCAGACCCTCTCCACAAACTTGATGAACTTCTCCTGAGCCAACTCCTTCTGCTTGAGCTTCTCCAGCTTGATCAACTGGGCCTCAAGCACCCGCAGGTCGGTCTCCGACAGCTTATCTAGCACCAGAGGGATGTCCCTCAGGCTGACTTCATCAATCATCGGCGGACTCTTCAGGATCATCCAACTGACTCATGAGTGCATTTGACTCTTGTCTGCGCTCATCCAATGGATTACCTAAGTGCGCGTCCAAGTCTGTGATCGGCACAACATCCACTACGTCTGAATGCAGTAGGCGCTTGATGCGATCCTTGATGCTGTTCTCCAGATCTGTGGATGACTTGTGGGTAACTGTGATCTCACTGCGCTCAGTGAACAGACCCACGTCCGAGTGCTTGCCTAGAAGCTCAAGTGCTTTGATCTCAACCTTGGCGTCACCGCAGGTTGCCAACTCCACCAGCCGATTGGTGATGAACGTCCGTGCCTGCTGCACATCCTTGATGACCTGATGATCGTACTCAGTAAGGATTGCGCTCAGCTTTCTTGCAACTCCAGGGATCTGAAGTGCTCGACTACTGCCTTTTTCCTTTGAGGATTTGATCAACTCCCGAGCAGCATGTGCATCTGCTTCGGTCATATCGATGTTCCCACCTAGCCCTTCTATTAGAGAGGCGGTGTTTGCTGCCACAGCCAGCTTGTCTTTGTAGACAGCAGGCTCTTCTGCAGCCAAATCGAACGGGATCGGATGGTCCCGAGTGGGTTCAATAGTGATCATAGCGCACCGAAGTATCGGGTAGCCGGAATGTAGCACATATGGGGGTGGGTTTGTAAAGGGTGGTACGGGTCCCTTGACGGGGGGTGTTCCTATATTAGAGGGGGTGGGGGTCTGAGCTGGCTGAAAAATAAAAGGGGGTACAGATAGCAAACCAGAGTACAAATAGCAAACCAGAGTACAGATAGCAAACTGAAGTATAAAATGGGTATCGGGTGTGCAGATTACAGTTCAGGGGTTGGAGCCCGGATCCGATTCCAGGCCTTGGGGGTCCCGGGTGCGGTAGGGTCAATCGGTTTGAACTTTTTTCCCGCGCCGATCCCGCCTCACATTGTGAGGTTACAGATAAGTGTTGACGTCACCACTAGACTGTGGTGCAATATAGGTGTCGGTGGTTTGTTGATCACTGACCTGGCCTCACCCGTCCGGCCTCACGGGTTTGTTTGGAGTTCTGTCATGGCTAAAAAGCCCGTTGCCCCTTTGACCCTCGAGCAGTTGCGCGAAGCCGCAGCCAATGCTGCAGCACGCACCTATGGCGCAGTGAAAGCATACGCCGGCGTCCTGAATTCCACGCCGGGTTTCGCTCCCGGCTGGTATGACGAGAAAAAGCCGGCTGGTGCTGTTGAACTTGAGCGTATTGCATACACTGACCTACTCAAGAATAAGGGGCATGCAAACCCCTATGAGTCCTGGAGACAAATCAAGATCCAGGCTAAGCGCTTGGCACTTGAGGCCGCAGTCGAGGCTGCTAATGCTGGGGCTGAGGCTGAGGCTGAGGGTGAGACTGAAGCCCCCCAGTCGGACGCCGATAAGCTTTCCGCGTGGATGCTGGACCGTTTGGCATCGATGATCAAGAAAGTGGAGAAGGCTGAGGCGGTGAACTTCAGCGCTCTTATGGTGCTGCAAGATCTGAAGAATGCGCAGGCCCGCATTGCGGCCCCTATTACTGGACCCGCTAAGTAATTAATCCGCCCGGGTTTCGACCCGGACGCTCCAACCGAGCCGCCCACGAGGCGGCTTTTTTGTGCCTACCTCACATTGTGAGGCCCTATGCCAGTTCTTCGTGTGGCGCTAGCCCACGGTTCTGCAGGGCTGCGCGGCCCCGCTATGCCAGTTCTTCGTGTGGCTTTAGCCCAATACCCATGACGACAGTAGGTGTTTAGAAAACGCGTAACTACATCACAATGTGGGGTCGAGGGAATACCCATGACGTGAGTAGGACTTTAAAAACTGCGTAACTTCGTCACAGAACCAATACCCATGACGACAGTAGGACTTTAAAAAACGCGTAACTACATCACATTGTGAGGCTAGACCAGTTCTTCGTGTGGCGCTAGCCCAGCGTTACGAGCATGTTAGGTTGCCAAATTGGCGAGATAACACCGTAAGTTGTTGATTTATAAGGGAAAAACGGGTAATGTTAAATGTTACGCGTTTTTTGAAGAGTGAGTACCCATCTTTTTCTAGAGCGCAGGGAGCGGCAGGCCTGCAGCCAATCATCATACGATTACCCAAAAAAGGTCCGGCTCTCTCTAAAAACGCGTAACAGTTTAACTTACATAACTTTCATAAAAAAACCTTTATAAATCAATAGCTTACAAATGCCCGAGTAGTGAAGTCAACTACTTCTGTTATGTCACTTCTCGTAAGTCATTGATTTATAAGGCTTTTTTCTTTTTGTACTCTGCCGCTCTCCCACCTCACAATGTGAGGCACTAAAAAGCACCCCCAAAAAGCTTGACAAGCTACTCTTTCTGTGGTACACTGAACACAGTTCAGATCAATCATGATTTGAACTGGGATCCTCCTCCCTGCTGTCAACCCACCTCACATTGTGAGGTCGTTTTCACCGGAGTAGTTAATATGGCTTTCACCAAGGCTTATGCTGCGCAGTGCGCTGCACTCAATATTGCCCCTGCCACAGGGTATGTAATCTACGACGGCCCGTCATTACTCGACGGTTCTCCCATCGTAGTAATTGCCATCATTGGTTCGGACAATACCAAGACCGGGAATATGGTGCAGACCCATATTCTGCGCAAAGATATTGCCCCGCTCGATGCCCTTTTTACTGGTGCAGATGAATCCATCTGCGGTGACTGCAAATCCCGTCCTGCTTTGGGTGGTGACTGCTATGTGCGTGTCGAGCAGGGCCCGACTGTGGTTTTCAAGACCCTGCAGGCTGGCAAGTACCCACCTGCTGCACCTCACATTGTGAGGAAGCTGACCAAGGGACGCGGCAAGCGTCTGGGCACCTACGGTGACCCTATGGCAGTGCCTGCATGGGTCTGGGAAGACCTCGTGTATGAGTACGTGCCCAATGGCACAGTTGTCGGTAAGGACAAGCACACAGGCTACACACATCAGTGGCTCAACCCAGACATCTCTGATGCCCAACGTGCACGGATCATGGCCCTGTGCATGGCAAGCGTGGACACCGTCACCGAGTACGAGATGGCTCGCCATCTGGGCTACCGCACGTTCCGTGTGCGTACTGACTCGCAGCCCCTGCTGCCCGGTGAGTTCGTCTGCCCTGCATCTAAGGAGGCAGGCAAGAAGCGTCTGTGCAACAACTGCTTCGCCTGCGACGGTATCGACGGCAACGACCAGAAAGCCAACCCCGTCATCATCGCCCACGGATCAAAGGTCACGTGGATGTCCAGGGCGTAAGCCCAAACAACGAAGGAGAAAGCAACCATGACAACTGAAGACTTCCTCCTGCTGTGCGTATGTGCAGCAGCCCTTCTGCTCATGTTCCTAGGAGTAATCTGATGCCTACACCCACCCCCATCCACCCCACCTATATCCCCGACTTGTTCCGTGTGTCCCGAGAGGAAGCCGACGCGATCCGGCATCCGTACCGGCACTTCTACAAGTACCTCAAGGGGTTCTGCAGCCTGCGCAAGCCCACTGCTGCAGCTACTGACTTCGTCGTAGCCAAGGGAGAGATACAGGATGCATGTGCATGCCTTATGCGCATGCCCAGGTACGCAGCCACGGCCCACCTCAAGCGTCCGTTCGCAACCATCTTCAACGAGGACGTGTTCTTCCGTCTGATTCGCTCTTCTTCTGCCTCTTCACCGACTCCCTCGGACGAGGACTGCGACAACTTCTATCTGGCAACGATGATGCTGGTGGACTTCGTCATGGGCAGTGGTGAGGGTAGCGACTGGGACTGGCAACTCCATTCATATGTACGCCCTTGGGGCCCACAGAACGCCAGCTTCGCCATCTCCATCACTGCAGTCAAGCGCAAGTTGGACTGGTTTGTGTTCAGCAAAGCGCAAAACCGCAAGCAAAAGACACCACAAATAGCTTGACAAGTACCCCTTTCTGTGGTACACTGAACTCTGTTCAGGTCGAGTACAACCTGACACAACGACAACAACAAAACCAAGTTCGAATCCCTCCTCACATTGTGAGGTTCTGTTTTCTCAAGCATCTGGAGCTAACTATCATGGCTGAATCCATCGTTTCTCATACCGCCCCCGTCACTCTGGCTGAGGCGGCAACCCTCATCGCTACCGTGCGTAGCAATCGTTTCCTGCTGGAGGGCGAACCCGGCATTGGCAAGTCTTCCATCCTGCGCACCATCGGGGAACTCACCGGTCTGCCGACCGTGTACATCGACGTACCCAATCTTGACCTTGGCGATATCGCCATGCCTGTGGTCGATCACAACACCAAGACGACCAAGTACTACCCCAACTCCCGCTTTGGTCTGCACGAGGGCAAGCCCGTGTGCATCATGCTCGACGAGTACACCAAGGGTGCAGGCCCGGTCAAGAACATGCTGCACCCCCTGCTGGAGGTGGTCAACCCCAGGCTCGGTGACTTGTCAGTGCACCCCGACTCGATCATCTTTCTTACTGGTAACCTCAGCACCGACGGTGTCGGTGACTCCATCCTCCCGCACACTGCGATGCGCCTTGTCCGTGTCGAGGTGGGTAAGCCTGCGGCCGACCCATGGGTGGAGTGGGCTGTTGCCAAGGGCACCATCGCCCCTGAGGTGATCACCTGCGTGAGCAAGAACCCACAACTGCTGGCCTCATACCGTGACCCGTCCGAGCAGGGCAACGAGCTCATCTACAACCCCAAGCGGACGACCGGGTCCTACGTCACTCCACGTACGTTGGAGCTGGCAAGCAACATCATTACGCAGCGCCACAAGTTCACTCCCAATGCGCTCCTCGCTGCCCTGGCTGGCACGTTGGGTATGCCCGGTGCCCTGCTGATGAAGCGGTTCATTGACTATGCCGACCAGCTCCCTGACTGGCGCACCATCATCGCCGACCCGGAGAACACCCCTGTGCCTACGTCACCCGGTGCATGCAGCATCGTTGTGTTCGGTGCGATCCAGCGCATCGACAAGGACACGCTCAACCCATTCATGAAGTACTTGCAGCGTCTCCCCCATGAGTGGCAGGCTGCGTTCGCCATCAACCTTGCCAAGAACCCGCAGCGTCAGGCCATTGCGTTCCGCAGCGCAGCGTTCGCTGCGTGGATCTCCAAGAACGAGGACCTGCTGTAAGCCCTCACATTGTGAGACCCCTGCCGTTTTGATTTGGAGTTGTTATGTTTACTCAAGAATCCAGTACCCAGACCCGTATCACCCCTGAGCGCATGCTCCAACGTGCCACCGTGACGCTGATGCGCCACCCTCTGTTCGCTGAGTTGGCCCCTGCCCTGACCATCGGCACGGTCAAGGTTGATGACAAGACCCCCACTGCCCGGACCAACGGGCGCGATGAGTGGTGGGGCGGTGCGTTCGTTCTGTCTCTGACCGAGCAAGAGCTGGCCTTCGTCAAGGCACACGAGTGCATGCACAAGATCCTGCGCCACCTCATCACGTGGAAGAAGCTGCACGATGAGAACCATCAGTTGGCTAACGCTGCCTGTGACTACGTCATCAACCTCATGCTGCGTGATCTCGACCCGCGTGGCGAGGTCATCTGTATGCCCCGTTACAAGGACGGCCCCAACAAGGGCAAGCCTATGGGCCTGCTCGATGACAAGTACCGTGGCCTCAACGCCAAGCAGGTGTTCGACCTGCTCAAGCAGCAGCAGCAAGGTGAGGGGCAGGGCGGTGGCTCCGGTCAGGGTGAGCCTGGGCAACCCGGTGACACCGGCAACGGTGGCGGCAGTGGTGATGGGTTCGATGACCATGACTGGGACGGTGCGCAGTCTCTGTCTGCTGATGAGCAAGCCGACCTCGACCGTGACCTCGCCGACGCTGTCGCCCAAGGTGTAGCCAACGCCAAGAAGCTGCGCGGTGAGGGTGCCGGTGGTCTGGTGCGTACCCTGTCCGACCTGCTCAAGCCGCAGGTGGACTGGCGCAAGGAGCTGCGTGAGTACATCAAGACCATCGCTAGTGGCAAGGACGCATCCACATGGCGCAGGCCCAACCGTAGGTTCCTGCATCAGGACATCTATATGCCCACCCTCATCTCCGAGCGCATCGACCGTGTGCTTGTGGGTATCGACACATCAGGATCCATCAGCGACTTTGACTTGGCTGCGTTCCTATCCGAGGTGCAGGGTATCGCCGTCGAGGTCAAGCCCAAGAAGGTTGACCTGCTGTACTGGGACCACGTTGTGGCTGCGCATGAGGAGTACAACGAAGGTGCAGTGGAGCTGATGACTCAGTCAACCCGGCCTAAGGGTGGCGGTGGCACGTCTCCGTCCTGCGTCAGTACGTACATCAAGGACAAGCGCATCACCCCCGAGGTGATCATCATGCTGACCGACGGTGTCGTGGGCAGTGACTGGGGCCGCGACTGGCCTGTGCCTGTACTGTGGTGCATCAAGGGCAACAACCGCGTCAATGCAGGGTACGGGAAAACCTTGCACATCAACGACTAACCCATTAAACTGTACTCTCAATTAATCAATCCACAGGAGCTAACCATGTCTTACATCTCTTCGTCCGCTGTTCTGATCTCCCTCAACATCTCCTGCTGGCCCGCCAGCAAGGTGGACCGCGAGGCCACCGACAAGGTCAACACCGACGCCAACGCAGTGTCCAGTGCCGGTCAGGTGCGCAAGGATCTGTTCGCCGGTACGTCTTTGCGAAAGGATATTGAACGCAAGGCTGCGCGTATCCGTAACTTCTTCAGTACAAGCACCCTGCCCTGGGCTGACAAGGGTGAGCGCATGTTGCCCATGCCCCTGTTCATGGAAGTCAAGCAAACCATCGCACGTGAGAAGCGTGAGTACGATGAGATGTGCGAGATGTTCTTTGATGCGTACCCACAACTTGTGGCCGACGCACCGTCTCGCCTGGGCAAGTTCTACAAGGCCGAGGACTACCCTAGCCTTGATGAAGCGCGTAGCAAGTTCGGGTTCCGCTACACCATCACCCCTATGCCCGAGGCTGGTGACTTCCGTCTCGACGTAGCCAACGAGGAGCTGGCTGAACTCAAGGCGCAGTATGAGACTGCGTACCAGCAACGTCTGGCCGACGCTATGCGTGACCCGTGGGAGCGACTGCACACCATGCTCAAGGGCATGTCTGCCAAGCTTGCCGACACCGACGACAAGAAGCGGTTCCACGACACATTCGTCTCCAACCCCATCGAGTTGTGCAGCCTGCTGACCAAGCTCAACGTCACCAACGACCCCAAGCTGGAGGAGGCCCGCCGTCAGTTGGAGATGGCGATGGCCGGTGCCGACATCGAAGCAATCAAGGAAGCCCCCGAAGTGCGGGCAGATATGAAGTCCAAGGTCGATGCGATCCTGGGCAAGTTTGACTGGTAATCCATAACACAGAAGGAGCTACATCATGGCCAAAATGTCCTTTGAGAAGTACACATACAACCCCAGCTACAACCTCTGGGGCCTGCCCTCGGTGATCATGGGCAAGCGCGAGGGCAAGTTCCTTGAGTCCAACTACTCCGAGAGCTGCCGCAACATCCAGACCAACCATGCCTTGTACAAGACACTGCATAGGCTGGTGGCTAACAAGCCTGACTGGAAGTTTGAGATCCACGACACGGTGGTTGTGTACTCCCCCAGTGCTGATGAGCGCAAGCATGTCGCCTATCAGTTCAGGATCTGGGCCGGCAAGGTCATGCTCGGTGAGGTTGAGATCGTCACCCGTGGTGAGCGCGAGTACATCCGTGTACACAACGACAAGATCCAGGCCGAGGTCAGGCGTGGCAAGGGCTACAACACGACCGACCCGGAGAAGGCCGAGAAGGAGATCCGGCGTATGTTCATCACTCCTTCGTTGAATGAGAAGCTCAACAAGGAGATTGCGGCTACTACTGAAATCGTAGATGTCGTAGTTCAAAAGGCCACGGATAAGCGCAGCCAACTGTGGGCCAGCCTGGAGCCTGCGCGTACCAAGTTTGTACAGAGCAAGTTCGATGAGTTCGTATCTATGCTCACGACGGTCAACGATGTCACCAATGCAGCAGACTACAAGACTGCGACTGAAGAACGCTCGGTCATTCTTCGCATGCGTGACGCGTGGTCGCAACGCGATAGTGGTAAAGCCCTACTTGTGGTACTCGATGGTTCGCAGTACATTGTGCGTTATGCGTCCGAGGTCAAGCTTTTCGATGCCGACTCTGTGCCTGATGATGTGCGGGTCAAGGTCGGTATGCTGAAGCTTACAGAACCACAACAAGTGGTCGATGGCCTGGGCGTCAAGGTAAGCAACGAGGTGTTCATCGTTACCAACACCGACGTTGTGATGGAGTAATCCAGGGACCTCACATTGTGAGGTCTTACTTTTCTTAGAGCTATGCCAGTTCCCTATGCTGGCGACAGGAGAGATAAATGCCCAAGATCCAACTGATCAAACACGCTTTGCGTTTGTGGAACATCCCCTACGTTCCACGTGAAACAAACCGCGCCAACGCCCGCAAGTGGATTGCCTCAGTCGAAAGGCTCGGCGACCGCTGGCTGCTGGCTAAGAAGATTGGAAAGATTCAATGAAGCGAACCCCGTGGTTCGGCGCTCTGGAATGCCCAGTGCGTGAGGGTGTGTACGAAAGAAAGCTGTACGACTACCACCAACGTGAGCCACTAGTTGTTTACGCCTACTGGGATACCAAGCAATGGTATGTCGGTGGGTATACGCCTGAAGAAGCCATGCTTCTTGCTGAGAAGTATGGCCCAACCATGACCCTGTACCGCGAATGGCGCGGGTTGCTGAAGGAGGATGAAGATGATGCATTGCACCGGCCCCTGCAATCAGGGGGACAAACCTTGCCCGTGCCCGATGGCATGTGAGCAGCCCAACTCCGATGAACTCGGCGTGTTCGAGATCCTCGGTAAGTTCATTGTTGGTGTCCTCGCCATGATTGGCCTGGGCGCTCTCGTGGGGTGGTTGGCATGAAGATCGAAGTAACTGAAGCAAGCGTTACGAACGACATGGGTGTCGTTGCCACGGTGTCCCTTGTCGATGGGGTCACCGTGAAGGTCAACATCAATCAGTACATCGGCTGGAACGACTGGATCGAAGTCTACGAAGCCATCAAGAAGATCATGATGCTGATGGAGGTGAAGAATGACTGACGAAGAATTCCGGGCGTTATGCAACGTTTATGGCTTTGCCCCCAGCAGGGCACTGCGGGAATTGCTGGATACAGCAATTGGTCAGGCTGCTGTTGTGCGTAACTCCATCGCGTACATCAAGGAACTGGAGATGCTAAATCACCAAGCATTGGAGGCACTCAAGATGATGCGTGATAAGTATGGCGAGTATGCCTGCCCCGCGTGTGACCACGCGGATGCTGCGATCTCTGCGTTGAAGGGGGTGAAATGACACAACCAACTGCTCTTTTCCTAGCAGACATCCTTGAAGACGCAGGCAAGCCAGCAGACATAGCAGAGAAATGCGCCACCGAACTGCGCCGCCTCCACGAAGCCCACGACTGGCAATACCGGATGGCCGGTGAACGACTGCGCAGGGTTGAGAAGTTGGAACGGCAGCGTGATGCGCTGCTGGAAGCTCTGCGCCCGTTTGTCACCATCGGCATCGGGTTTGACATGGAAGATGTTCGCAAGGCCCGCGCCGCCATCAAGAAAGCAGAGGAGAACACATGACCCGCATCCATTACTGGTGCCCGGTACATCGGGCGTATGTTTATGCCTTGGTGCCGACTGAGGTTGCGTTTACTTTGATGGGGTGGGTATGACAGCACTTAGAGAAGCCGCCCAGCAGGCCGCGCTGGCAGAGCCGCAGGAGCCGGACCTTTGGGGAGCAGGCTATGAGGCCGGGTATGCCGCAGGGATGGCAGAGCGCCCAGCAGAGCCGGTGCAGGAGCCGGTGGCGTGTTTACATGGGGGCAGCATGAACAGAGATGACATCATCCGCATGGCGCGGGAGGCTTGGGACCGTGATACCGATCCTTGGCTGACGTATGAGCAGGCATTCCTTGAACGCTTCGCCCACCTCGTTTACGAGGCAACCTTCCGTGACGCGAACCTCGCCGCTTCAAGGACGATCTTGGATGCGGCAGTTCTGGAAGAACGTGAGGCGTGTGCGAAGGTGTGTGATTCTGAGGCTGCAAGGTTAAATTCGATTTGTGAGGCACGACCTGCGTTGGTTGCTGGAATCTGCGCCGCCGCCATCCGCGCAAGGGGAGAGAAATGAACAACGATCTTCTTCGTATGGCAATAGAAGCTGGGTTTGAGCATGACCCCGCAGACGGAAACAACATATATTTTTCAGACGGGTACTGGACAAAAGAACTTGCACGTTTTGCCGCTCTTGTCCGGGCTGATGAACGCGAGGCCATCATTGACATTGTGGCTATGCATGGCGGCAGTGTTGAGATTGAAGCAGCCATCCGCGCAAGGAGTACCTCATGAGATACGAAGCCCAAGACTTCGCCCGCTGTGCGGGTAACCCCGCTTTCGGCTACTGCAAGAACTGCTTGCGAAGCAACGCCCCCGTGCACCCTGACGCGACACGCAGTGTCTGGCTTGGTGTTTGGGTTATGGAAGATGAACGCTGTCCCAGCTTTACGGAGAAAAAGGAGGATGTTTAGATGCCCCGAGTGCAACGTGTGGACGGAAGTGATGGACACTCGGCTGAGGTCCGATGGATCGCGCCGCCGTCGTTACCAGTGTGCAAACCTGCACAAATTTTGGACCGAGGAACGGATCGTCCCTGGCCGTTCCTCTACACCTACGGAAAAGATGGAAGCGTTAGCGTCAATAGAGGAGCAAAGAAAACGCATTATGAAGAAGCCCTAGCCGTGGGCGAAGCACAGTTTTAAGCGGGCAAATGATTTGAGCAAGATTGGTTTTAGCCTCACAGATGTGAAGCCTATTTTGTACGTCATACGGCGCCCGCTTGAGTGAACTTGCCCGTATGACGTGCCGTTAACCTAGATCGATGGGGCTAGGAATCTGTGTACCCCCCTCACCAACAAAGGAATGTAAAGATGGATGAGCAACCCAAAGTACGGAAAGGCCGTGGTCCCGGTAAGAAGCCACGACTGTTCTGCACCAGCTTGCGTATGGAAAGGACTGTTTTGGAGTACTTCAAGACGTTCCCCAACCCGCAAGCCAAGATAAGAGAAGTTCTTACCGACTACGTAAACAACCACCCACTCCAAGGAGAAGCAAATGGGCCGCAAGAAAATGTCTGATGCCGCACGTATCCGTGCTTACTACGAGAAGAACCCCGATGCCAAGCCGAAGGATGTAGCCATCAAGCTGAATGTAAGTCCAACTAGCGTGTACCTCGCACGTAGCAAGATGAAGGCTGCGATGGATGCCATCTACAAGGCAGCAGCAGTAACCATCACCACCCCGGCTGAGGAGAAGTGGAAGACGGTGACGATGAACATTGCAAACCAAGCGATTGATGTAGCTGCACACACCCTCACCGCTGCCGACCCGGTCAATCACCCGCCGCACTACAAGACTGGTGGGATCGAGACCATCGACTTCATTGAGGCCAAGGGTCTGAACTACCGTATGGGCAACGTAATCAAGTACATCACCCGTGCCGATCACAAGGGCAACCGCAAGGAAGACCTGCAGAAGGCGCTGTGGTATTTGCAGCGTGAGATTGAGAAGGCGTAATCATGGCAGCAACCCCCGAGTCCAAAGTGAAAGCCAAGATCAAGGATCTCTTGACCAAGTACAACGTGTACTACGCAATGCCGATTGGCACGATGTACGGGAACTCGGGGGTGCCCGATTTCCTGTGCTGCATACAAGGCCACTTCCTGGCTATTGAAGCCAAGGCTGGCAAAGGCAAAACAACTGCACTCCAAGACAAGAACCTGCACCTCGTTGAAAAAGCAGGGGGCACGTCCCTGGTGATCCGCGAGGACACCCTGGATCTGCTGGAGTGGAAACTGAAGGAGCTACAGTGAAGATCATCACCCTGGACTTTGAGACGTACTACAGCCGGGAGTTCAGCCTCACCAAGCTGACGACGGAGGAGTACGTTCGCAGTCCAGAATTTGAAGTTATCGGTGTTTCAGTACAGGTAGGCGACGATGAGCCCGTATGGTTTTCTGGCACACGTAAGGAGACAAAGGAGTTCCTTCAGACGTTCGACTTTGGGAGCAACCTTGCGCTGGCTCATAACGCTATGTTTGACGCCGCTATTCTTAATTGGCATTTTGATATCCGTCCTAAGGGTTGGCTTGACACTCTTAGCATGGCTCGGGCGTTGCATGGCACGGAAGTTGGCGGCAGCTTGGCTGTACTGGCGAAGCACTATGGGCTAGGGGTCAAGGGCGATGAGGTTATCAACGCGATGGGCAAACGCCGAGCCGACTTCACCCCCGAGGAACTTGCCCGCTACGGGGAGTACTGCAGAAACGATGTGGCCCTGACGTGGGCACTGTGCAGTGCCATGTCTGACTTCCCCAAGGTAGAGCTACGGCTGATTGATCTGACCATCCGCATGTTCTCCGAACCCGTGCTGCAGTTGTGGCAGGGGCTGCTGTTGGGGTACTACAAGCAGGTGGTGAAGGCCAAGCAGGACTTGCTTGGCACAGTGACGGCTGACAAAGAGCAGCTTATGTCCAACCCCAAGCTGGCAACCATGCTGAGGGATATGGGGGTTGAGCCCCCAATGAAAGTTAGTCCGACCACGGGCAAGGAGACTTACGCATTTGCGAAGAATGACGAAGAGTTCAAGGAACTGCTCCAACATCCATCCCACAAAGTGCAGGCCATCGCCGCTGCCCGTCTGGGGGTCAAGTCCACGTTGGAGGAGACGCGGACTCAGCGTTTCATCGACATCTCAAGCCGTGGGCCTATGCCAGTTCCCCTGCGCTACTACGCTGCGCACACTGGGCGCTGGGGTGGGGACGACAAGCTGAACCTGCAGAACCTCCCACGCAAGAGCGGGCTCAAGGCCGCGATCATCCCACCGTCAGGCTACGTCATCCTCGACGCTGACTCATCCCAGATTGAAGCACGTACTCTGGCATGGCTAGCTGAGCAAGAAGACCTCGTTGAGTTCTTTGAGTTGAACAACCAAGAGATTGCCGAGGGTGTCCCAAAGGCACTCATGAAGTACGACCCATACAAGATCATGGCTGCAGCTATCTACGGCAAGCCCGTAGGGGAGATCACCGACGACGAGCGGTTCGTTGGTAAGCAGACGGTGCTCGGGTGCGGATACGGCATGGGGGCCAAGAAGTTCCAGGCTCAACTGAAGACGTACAACGTGAACATGGATGAGGCTGAGTGCCAACGCATCATTGATGTGTACCGAGAGACGTACCCCAAGATCCCCGAGTTCTGGAAACGCGCACAGAAGATCCTTGACTCTGTCATTGGAGACAACGCCGACTATTTTGGTAGGGGCAACATCCTGTGCGTAGAGGGCAAGAAGGGCATCCAGCTACCCAACGGCCTGTACATGAAGTACCCGAACCTTCGCAAACGCGAAGACCCCGAGTCAGGGAAAACGGAGTACGTGTACGACACCAAAAAGGGAAAGACCGTAGTGCCAAACCGCATCTACGGAGGTAAAGTGGTGGAGAACGTATGCCAAGCCCTGGCCCGCATCGCCATCGGTGAGCAGATGCTGATGGTTGCGAAGAAGTACCGTGTAGTCATGACGGTGCATGACGCGATTGCCTGTATCGCCCCCGAGCACGAGGCTAAGCGGGCTCAAGAATACGTTGAACTCTGTATGCGCATGCGCCCCCAGTGGGCCCCCGACCTTCCCCTCAACTGTGAATCTGGATATGGAAAAAGCTATGCTGACTGCTGAAGTTATTGACTACGCGATGCCGCTCATGAACATCGAGCGTCTTGCCAAGGAATGCCACGATCTGTGCCTGCACAACAAGTTTGAAGAGGCTAACGAATTGGCCTTGAAGGTAGGTGTGGAGGCGCGTATCCTCAGTGCCTCACTTGCAATCATGCAGGGTAAGGAGACTTCACGTTGACTATGCCGACTTGGTCTTTCAGCAGTCTGAAGACCTTCCAACAGTGCCCCAAGAAGTACTTCCACATCAAGGTTGCGAAGGATGTAGTTGACAGGCCGCACGAGTCCGCGCTGTACGGTTCAGCCGTGCACAAAGCTGCGGAGGATCACGTAGCCGAGGGGGTCCCGATCCCTGCCAAGTATGGCTACATGATCCCGACCATCGAGGCGCTGAAGGGGATCCCGGGTGAGAAGTTCTGCGAGATCAAGTTGGGTGTCACTGAGAAGCTGGAGACGTGTGACTATGACGCACCGAATGCGTGGTGGCATGGCATCGTTGACCTGCTGATTGTTGATGAGGACACGGGCACTGCCCACATGGTGGACTACAAGACCAGCAAGAACGCCAAGTACGCCGACACCAAGCAGTTGGACTACATGGCTGTGGCTGTGTTCGCCAAGTTCCCCAAGATCAAGGTGATCAAGTCGGCCCTGCTGTTCGTGGTGAGCAACGAGTTCGTCAAGAAGAAGCACGTTGTGGAGAACAAAACTGCGTACATGAACAGCGCCATCTTTGATTTGAACCGCTTAAAGAGCGCGTTCAACAGTGGGGTGTGGAACCCCGTCAGTGGCCCACTGTGCAAGTTCTGCCCAGTGAAGAGTTGTGAGCACAACAGGAGTTAGGTATGCCCTACACCAAATCCCCCCGCCCCTACAAACACGAGTACCAAATGCAACTCAAACGAGGAGAGCATGAGGATCGCATGGAACGCCAACGTGCACGCAACAAGTTGGACGCCAAGGGTGTAGATCGTACGGGTAAGGATGTCAGCCACGTCAAAGCACTTGCTCGGGGCGGCTCCAACAAGGATGGGTACAAGCTGGAAGCTCCGTCCAAGAACCGAAGTCGAAACCTACACCGCAAGGGAGAGAAGTAAGTGACGGAGCAATACCTAGAGGGCTATGAATGGCCCCGCCCATCAGGAATAGAACCCTTCAACCACCAGAAAGAAACAGCACACTTCCTAGCCACCCGCAGCAAAGCCTTCTGCTTCAACGAGCAGGGCACCGGCAAGACCGCATCAGTCATCTGGGCGACCGACTACCTCATGAAGGTGGGGGCGATCAAGCGGGTGCTGATTGTCTGCCCGCTGTCCATCATGCACTCGGCATGGCAACAAGACCTCTTCAAATTCGCCATTCATCGTACGGTAGATGTGGCTTATGGATCTGCAAGCAAACGCAAGCAGATCATCTCTGGGGTGGCCGAGTACGTTGTCATCAACTTCGATGGTGTGGAGATTGTGCGGGAGGAAATCGCCCGAGGAGGGTTTGACCTCATCGTTATTGATGAGGCATCTGCGTACAAGAATGCGTCCACTACACGGTGGAAAGTGATGCGCTACTTGATGCAGCACGTCAAGGGGCTGTGGATGCTGACTGGCACACCTGCTGCGCAGTCCCCGGTAGATGCCTACGGGCTGGCTAAGTTAGTGAACCCCCGCAGCACACCTCCGTTCTACGGGCAGTTCCGAGACATGGTCATGTACCCAGTGACTCAATACCGTTGGGTGCCCAAGCCCGGTGCCGACACCGTCGTACACAGCGTACTACAACCAGCTATACGGTTTGAAAAGAAGGACTGCTTGGACTTACCAGAAGTTACGTACGTGGATCGGGACGCCCCGATGACTGTGCAGCAGTTGAAGTTCTACAAAGAGCTTAAAAACGAGATGCTGGTCGAGGCGGCAGGTGAAGAGATCACGGCAGTCAACGCAGCGGTGATGTTGAACAAGCTTCTGCAGATAGCCTGTGGTTCCGTATACACAGATACACGGGAGGTTGTGGACTTTGACGCCCGCAGCCGACTCAACGCTGTCAAGGAAGTCATTGAAGAGGCCAGCCACAAAGTGCTGGTCTTCGTACCGTTCACGCACACCATCCTCAAGATCAAGGACTACCTGACCAAGGCTCACATTGTGAGTGAGATCATTGACGGCAGTGTGCCAGTGGCCCGACGCAGTCAGATCGTCACCGAGTTCCAGACCAAGGAGAACCCTCGGGTCTTGATCATTCAGCCACAAGCTGCATCCCACGGGCTAACCCTAACCGCTGCCGACACCATCGTCTGGTACGCTCCCGTGACCAGTGTGGAGACCTACCTCCAAGCCAATGCCCGCATCAACCGTCCTGGGCAGAAGAACGCCATGACCGTGGTGCACATCCAAGGCAGCAGTGTCGAGGGCAAGCTGTACTCCATGCTGCGGGGCAACATTGCCAACCACGACAAAATCGTTGAGCTTTATCGTCAAGAGATGAACGAAAACTCTTGACAAAGTCAAACAACGCTGTACAGTCGAAGACGTGGGACCACCCACGCAGAACAACTAGGAGCTAACAATGCAGGTAGAAAACCAGGGGGTCGAAGAACCCCCTACCCTAGCCGTCGATAAGGTGGCAGAGGCGTACATCTCCATACGGGATGCCCGTGCAGAAGCAAAGCGTGTCTTTGAGGTTCAGGACGAAGCCCTGGCCGAGCAGATGCGAGTGCTTGAGGCACACATGCTTGACGTGTGCAAGCAGATCAACGCCGACAGTATCAGAACCAAAGCAGGCACAGTTATTCGTTCAGTCAAAACACGGTACTGGACGAACGACTGGGATTCAATGTACCGACTCATTCATGAGCGGCAAGCATTCGGCCTGCTAGAGAAGCGGCTTCATCAATCCAACATGAAGCAGTTCCTTGATGAGAATCCAGAAGTCTTGCCTGAGGGTCTGAATCAGGACAAGGAATACACCGTGGTTGTCCGACGCGCAAAGTAATTAAATGAGCAACATTCAACTTTTCAATCAAGAAGTCCCCGATTTCCTGCAGAACGCAGGTGTAAGCGAACTGACCAAGTCCTTGGTCGGTCGGCCCCGCAACAAGCGTCTGGTGCCCAAGAACGGCATCTGGACCAAGATGGTCGGCGGCGAGGCAATGGGCAAGCTCAAGGGTGACATCGATGTCATCATCGTCAACGCTGCACCGCACGTTGGACGTATCTTCTACGCTACCGCGTGGAACCCCGATGCCGAGCCGACTGCACCGGACTGCTTCTCCAACGATGGGCGCACCCCCGATGCCAAGTCGGCGAACGTGCAGGCCAGCCGCTGCGATGACTGCCCTCAAAACATCAAGGGTTCCGGGCAGGGGCAGTCGAAGGCTTGCCGCTACAACCGCTTCATTGCTGTTCTGCTGAAGGACGACTTTGGCACCGCTTTGGAAGGCGAGGTCTACCAGATCAAGCTGGCATCCAAGTCCCTCTTTGGTGATAACGACGGGAACGCCTACACGTTTGAAAACTACACCAAGTACCTGGGCAACAACGGCAAGAATGTGGATCACGTTGTGACCCGCATCCTGTTCAACGAGAACAACGACAACCAGTCGGTCATGTTCGCTCCTGTTGGCTACATCAACCGCCAGCAGTATGACGTTGCCCAGCGTGTGGCTAGTCTGCCCGCAACCAAGGCTCTTATCGCCATGACCCCGTCTCAGGCCGACGGTGTCACCAAGCTCCCCCCTCCCCTGCCCAAGGCTAAGGTTGTGGATGTGGAAGACGTGGAAGACGTGGAAGACGAGCCTCCCAGCAAGCGTCCGAGCAAGAAGACTGCAGAAGCTGAGATGCCTGCACCCAAGAGCAAGAAGGCACTTGCTGACGTGGTCTCTGCCTGGAGCAAGGAAGACTAACCATGACCTATGGGTACAGCCAGCGGTTGGCAGAGCTTAATCGCTCTGCTGGGCTGGAGTCGATAGGTGTGGCACTGGGCAGGGAGTGCATCAGTTTGGGGCTCCCTGTCCGCGCTGTTGCAGATGATCTAGGGGTTTCTCGGATGACGATCTACAACTGGTTCACTGGTGCAAGTAAGCCCAGTAAACGCATGCATGGGATCGTCACCGACTACCTCCACCGGATCTCTCTCCTACGCAAGTAACCCATGTGTACTACGGGGCTCCGGCCCCGTGGTGCCCTATTCACTCCAAAAATATGACGAACTTCAACTTGCTCGATGCGGTGCTGCCCAAGGAAGGCCGGTACTGCATGTGGGGGAAGGGTCGGTACATAGTTCAGAAGTTCTTTGATACTAGGGAAGAGCTAGATGCAGAGGTTGAGAAGCTTGTAGGCAACGACTTTGATGCTTACTTTGGCTGCGCCAAGTTTGGTGATGCCAATAACCGTGAGCATGAGAATGCAGAGTACTTCCACGCACTGTGGATGGACGTTGACTGCGGCGAGGAGAAAGCAAAAAAGGCCGAGGGATACATCGACCAAGAGACTGGGCTGAAGGCTGTGATGGATTTCTGCAAGACGCAGAAGCTGCCGCGCCCCATCATTGTTGACTCCGGCAATGGCCTGCATTTCTATTGGATTCTCACCGAGGTGGTCCGTCGCCCAGAGTGGGAAGCCTTGGCTAAGAGGTTTTGTGCGTTGGCCCTGGAGAAGGGGCTGATTGTGGATACTTCAGTCTTTGAAGCATCCAGAGTCTTACGCATCCCTGGTACGTTCAACTTCAAGAACTCTCCTCCTTCACCTGTGACGGTGATCAGTGAGGAGCATGACGTTACCGACTACGCCGTCTGGAAAGCACTCATCGACGCCCCAGACGTAGAGCCCCCAGAAGATACCTCCCACCTGCCCAGGGGCATGAGCCCACTGCAGGAGGCCCTGATGGAGAACCGCATCAAACGGTTCAACACCATCATGATCAAGTCGGCGGAAGGTAGTGGCTGTCAGCAGCTACTGCACTGCTACCAAAACCAGAAGGACATCAGCTACAACCTTTGGCGGTCGGCACTGTCTATTGCCACACATTGTGTAGACAGAGCAGAAGCGATCCACAAGATCTCAAGTGACCATCCGCAGTACACAGAAGGCGAGACAGAGATCAAGGCTGCAGACATAGGTGGCCCACACCTGTGCACGACATTTGAATCTGAGAACCCCAGTGGGTGTGACGGTTGCCCCAACAAGGGCAAGTTCAAGTCGCCCATCATGCTCGGCATGGACATTGCCAGGGCTGAAGAAGAGGCTGATGACGGGGACGGAGAAGAAGGGGAAGGCCCCAAGCCCCCCAGGCTACCGGCACTCCCGCAGCCCTACTTCCGTGGGAAGCACGGTGGTATCTACCGACTACCACCTACAGCAGAAGATGACCCACAACTTGTCTATGAGCATGAACTGCAGATAGTCAAGCGCATGCGGGACCCAGTGTATGGGGAAGTGGTTTTGTTTCGGCTGCATCTGCCGCAAGATGGGATGCGTGAATTCACCATACCCATGACAACGGTGATTGCTGAAAGGGAGTTGCGCCCTGCACTAGCTATGCACGGGCTGGTCAGCTACAGCGACCAGTTCAAACTCATCTACACGTACATCACCACCTGTGTCAAAAACATCCAGATAACCAACAAGGCTGAAGTTATGAGAACACAATTTGGTTGGGTAGACAACAACACAAAGATGATCGTTGGTGACCGTGAAGTTACGGCCCAAGGTATTTTCTACAGCCCGCCATCGAGTGCCACAAAGACGGAAGCAGAGATGATGCAGCCGACTGGCACGTTGGAGAAGTGGAAAGAAGTCTTCAATATGTACGCCCAGCCTGGGCTGGAGGCCAATGCATTTGCTGCACTTACAGGGTTCGGCTCCCCTCTGCTCAAGTTCACTGGGCTCAGTGGGGCGATCATCAACCTGATCTTCCCAGGCTCTGGCTCGGGCAAATCCACAATCCTGTATATGTGCAACAGCATCTACGGGCATCCAAAGAACTTGGCGTCAATCTGGAAGGACACCTACAACTCCAAAATGCACAGGCTGGGGGTACTCAACAACCTGCCCAACACCATTGATGAGATCACCAACACCACTGCACAAGAGTTCTCTGACCTTGCCTACAGCATCTCACAAGGGCGCGGCAAGAACCGGATGAAGGCATCGACCAACGAGATGCGGGTCAACCTGACAAGCTGGCAGGGCATTACGCTGGCTTCGTCTAATGCAAGCTTCTACGAGAAGTTGGGCATGGCGAAGGATTCTCCTGACGGTGAGTCCATGCGTCTGTTGGAGTACAGCATCCTGCCGAGCACCATCATCCCGGTTGAAGTTGGCAAGAAGATGTTTGACCATGAGTTGATGGAGAACTACGGCCATGCCGGGGATATCTTTGCCGAGTACCTTGTTGGGCACGTTGAAGATGTCATCGACCTGCTGCGGCAGGTGCAAGCCAAGATTGACCGTGAGGTTCAGTTCACCAGTCGGGAGCGGTTCTGGTCGGGCGTTGCGGCTTGCAACATCACTGGGGGCCTAATTGCCAAAGACCTGGGCTTGCACAACTACGACATGCGGGCCATCTACAAGTGGATGATTGACATGCTGCAGGGGGTGCGTGAAGAGATCAAGCCCCCGGTTACCAACAACGTAGCACTCATTGGTGACTTCATCAACGACCACATATCCAATGTCGTGGTGGTCAATGGCACCGCAGACGCTCGGACAAACTTGGTTGCACTCCCCACCGTAGAACCTAGAGGTGAACTGTTCATTCGGTATGAGCCTGACACCAAGCGCATGTACTTTGCCGTCAAACCCTTCCGTGAGTACTGCATCAAGCGGCAGATCAACTACAAGGGGATCCTTGAAGCGTTCAAGAAAACAGGGGTGTTCGTTGGCGCAACCAACAAGCGGTTGTCCAAGGGCATGAGGATCCAAGCCCCCGCTGTACGCACCCTGGAATTTGACACCGATCACTCTGACTTTTTGGATGTCGGCAATGCCTTTGGGGTAGACGATGGTGATCGAGACAGTTCAGTACAAGGTTAACTGGAGGGCCTTCCACAAGGGGGCTTCCTTCTTTGTACCCTGTATTGATTGGAGAGAAGCTAGGCGCAGGGTGCTGCGCATAACCGAACGCCTGCGCATGCAAGTGATCACCAAAGCGGTGGTTGAGGACGGTGTGCGTGGATTGCGGGTGTGGAGGGTGTAGGCTATACTCGCCAGCGCAAGGTTCAGTTGCCCTTGCTTTCTCCCTGATGGAAGTTAGCTCCTTCCAATCTTCAGCCCCGGCATCGCGCCGGGGCTTTTTTTCGCCTACTGCTTGGCCCGCTGTTCCTTGGCTTCAAGCGCCTGCCTAGACGGCAGGGAGGCTTTACCGAAGAACTTGATGTCAGTCTCGGTCAACGGGAGGCCACGGTACGACTCACCCCGAGCTTTTGCTGCCGACTCGATTGAACGCTGGACATCATCGGGTTCAATCAGCAGAGTTTCGTCTGGGTACTTACGGTTGAACTCCTCGCGCTTAGCCATGAACTTCTTGAACCGCTCTACATCCTGCTTGAGATACGACTCCCGCAGGTTCTTCAGGATGTCGTCGCGTTCAAACTTCACCTTCTGCATGGCAGAGTAGAAGCGGTAGTTCAGGTTCTGAGCGTTGGAGATCTCATCAATCCGCAAACCCATTGACTGGAACAGGAAGTCACCAAGGGTGTAGGCATCCTTGCTCAAAAGCTGCGTGCCCTTGTTGTCTTTGATGCCTTCCATTGCGAACTTCCACGCAACCAGTGGGCCACGAGCAATCGCAGGGAGGAATTTCTCCGCAGCCTTCTGTGTGTCCCCGTCCTTAAATGCCTTGTACGCATCAAGGTACGTAAGCACAAGGTTCAACGATGGGCCAGCCCGCTCAACTGCAGCTTCAATGAACCCCTCCCGAGGAGTACGGGTCTCCTTGGTGTCACGGAACCACAAGTCATTCAGCGATGTACGGCTGGCAATGTCCACACCAGTGAACGCATTTAGCGGGCCTCGGTCGATGATGTCACTGAGCTTCTTCCCTCCAATCGTGACATGGCCGAACTTCTCTGGCAGCAGCCTAGTGCGCCACCAAAGCTCATAGTCCATCGTCTTGAGTTCTTTGGGCTTGTCTTCGTCGCCGAGAGCATTAGCCATCGCACCCAGGATACCCATGTAAACGCTGAACAGCGGCAGACCAGAAGCACCGGCCAGCATCCCGGTCACACCCAGGATCCCAGAGAACTCCTTGAACGCCAACCACCGAGTCTTCCCCGGCAGTGGCTTGATCATCTGAGCAAAGGTGCGTGCGAGCCGCGTTGTAATGAATAGCGGGTACATCCCGAACTGCATCACAAGCCTACCCGCCGCCTTTTGGAACAACGGTGGTCGGTTGTGCACAGCCATGTTGCCCGCGCTGTCGTGCACATCTTCAATGGCTTGGTCGATTGCCTGTTCGTGAGTCTTTTTCGCCTTGATAGCCAGCCGGTACGAAGTCAGAAACAGGATCTCTCTGGTGATGCGCTCGGCATTGCTGAACAAGCCACCCGTGATAGTGGTAGCTATGTGATACGCAGTGTCCTTGACACCCCCAACTTCGACAGAGGGCACCCGAGTGCGCTCCAAAATCTCCCCAGTCATCGTGGCATCAGTGCCACGGGCCATTGCTTGCAGTGCTTTACGTTCATTGCTGTTAAGGAAAACAGCTTTGGAGTTGAGCATGGAGATCGTTGGGAATACTCCTAACGTGCGCTTGACATCACCTACTGCAGTACGCTCAAGCCCGAACTCCTCCCAGAACTTCATCAGCTTGGTCATCTCCGCCGTAGTAGCAGCATACCCATGCCGAGCACCAATGAGTGCTGCGCCGTATGGGATAGAACTGAACTGCACCAGGGCAGAACCGGCAGCAGACAAGTAGTAGATAAACGAGGCACGGGTTGCCAGATCGACAGCCTTGGAGCCAAGCTCAACTGCCTTGGTCGAGATCCCAGGCACCTTGTGCCCGTAGGGGTTCAACTGCACCTCTACACGGCGGGCCATCTCCTGCTGGTAACGAACCAGCAATGACTTCTCGGGGTTACCTTCCAGGGACTTTTCCGCAGCCACCAACGAATTGCGCAACATAGTGCCGTACTTGATGCGGGCAAGCTGGCTAGCCATGTGGATGGCAGTGGTGGAGAAGTTGCGGACCAAGTCGGTGTTGAAGCCCGTGATCTCCTTACGGATGATGAACGCATTGCGGAAGCTCTGATCTGGCAGGGTGTTCAGGTAAAGCTGGTAGATGGAATCCTTCAGCTTGTCCCTACGCAGTCGATCAAGTGCAGGATCACCCGTAGCAATAGGTGCAGAGTCAACCAGTTCAAAGATCTTGGTCAGCGCAGCCGTCATGTCTGACGTTTCCCTGCGGAATGACTCCAGCGTATCGCCTTGGTCAAATTCATCTGGATCGTTGAGGACTTCCTCAACCGAACGGTTGGTACGTTGGGCAACCTCTTTGGCAATCTCCCGCTTCAGTGCTTCACGCTCATAGGTGGAGCTAAACGTGTAGAACTGCCGATCCTTGCTCTTGCGCTTGCCTGCACGTAGCCACAGGGGCCCCCGGTTACGCACCAACGCGAAGTACGGGTCGATGCGCTTGTCGGCTTCGTAGAGCTTTTTGATCTCAGCCAGCAGTTTGCTGCGAGCACTTGCGGGCAGGTCGGTGTTGTTGATCTGATCATCCAGCAGGGTGCTGTAGTAATCGACCATTGACTCGTAGTACTGTTTCAACCCCTTGTACAACCGTTTCCCTTCCGGGCTCAGGTCGGCGTACATCTTGTTCAGCTTTGCGTTGCGCTTGTCTACAGTGGGGTCAACTTGAGCAATGGTGGATGCATACACAACCCGCATCAACTTGTCCCGCAGCCCAGGCTCTTTCTTGAACGTGGCGACCATGTCGTCACTGATCTTCCCTGCAGCCTCCAACAGACCGAACTCCATGCTGCGCATGAGCCCAAGTAACTTGTTGGTGTTCTTCAGTTCAGGTATAGATACACCGCCCACCTCTGCAATCGTGTCGGTAGTCATCAGGGGCAGAAGTGTGTCGAGCCTGCCTGCATCCAACGAGTAGATGATGGAACTAAGGACCGGCCCTACATTGGACAAGTTGCGCAGGGCATAGAGCCGACTCAGTTCCTGAGCGCCCTTCTCAGACGCTGCCACTTTCTCAAGGGCTGTTTCAACGTCTTTGTCTACTTGCTGCTGAGTGCGTGTGTCTGCAGCAGTTAGAGTTGGGCCTGCAGTTCCTCCACTGACCGCACCTTGCTGAGCAGTTCCGCCAGCGGGTGGTACAGCTTGACCCCCTCCTTGTCCTGCTCTTGCTGATAAAGGCCCAGATTCACCGTCACCCAACTCCTCAGCCTCTCTAGCTGCTGCTGAGGACTTTCCTTCGGACTTGCCGTAATCTTCAAGAGACTTTGCAGTGTTTTTCGTTGTTGAGCGTCCATACGCCTCTCTCATTGCGGTGAAAGTGGACTCATGCCGAGTCAGGATGTCCAGCAGAGCATCCCGATAGTAGTCCATTAGTCCTTGGTCTGCCAAGTACAAACCGACCTTCACCATCTCGGTGTTGTGTGCCACCCCGTGACCCATTGACCCTGTATGGGCAACCTCGTGGATCATGGTGTTCAGTAGGTGCTCACGCACACCGAACAGCGTTTTTGCCCCCCAGTCATAGAAGGGGTTCAGCAGTACGGCTTTGTACGGGACCTTGATATGTACCCCACCGTACCCCTTATCAATGGAAATACCAGCAAAGAACAGGCTCTCGGGGGAAAGTTTCTCGTATCCGTAAAACCCACTTTTTGCTAAAGACTCCTTCATCTCGACCATCAAAGTGCCGAGTTCAGCAAAGAATTGCTTCGGGTCTCCGTACGCCTCCCCCACTTCCAAAAAATCTACGTTGGTGTTGTTGTGGAAGATGGGCAGCTTGGGGTCCTGCTGCATCTGCAGCATGAATTCCTCTGCGGTAGGCGCAGCCTTCTCGGCTTGGAAGGTGGTTTCCTTTTTATTGTCTTGGGGTTTGACTAGTTGCTTACCAGCTTTGTCTGTGACTCCCTTGTCAGAGACAAAAATCTCTGTTGGCAGTGGCGGCAGTTCTTTGGGAGCTACAGGTGCGGTGGCAGTCTTGTCGAAAGCCTTCTTCAGCTTCTTACTAGCGTCGGCAATGTCTGCGCCAACGTCAACACGGGGCATTGACACAATACCCTTGAAGGACTCCTGCAGTCCTTCAGCTTCAACCCCTCGGGCTACTTTAGCCAAATAGCTCTGCAGGGCCTTGATGTCTTCGTCAATACGACCTTTGAACCGCTCTCGGCTGTTTTCAAACGGGTAGTCAGGGTGTTGAGCTATGACATTTGGCTTAATATTGACAATGATGTCATGCGGAATAGATTCATCCCCCATCTTAAATCGCGTGTCCCACCCACCCTTACCATTAAATTGGTAGACGCCAGAAGACAGTACCTTGTGCTCAGGGGACTCTTTGCGCTCAACCCCGAAGTAGATGTCTGCATCACCCCATGAGAAGTGTGCAGTGGTCAGCTTTGGGATTACCTTCTCATTGAAGTTAACCCCAACGTCCAGTACTTTGGTCTTAGGCTCCCCGTACCCAGCGTTGTATTCCACCGTTACCTGCGTCGGACCAAGCAGGGGCTGGTTCAGTACATCGATGCTGTCTACCCCCCAAGGAAAATAGATGGTCTTCTGCTGCCCTGTTTTGGGGTCGGTGTAGTTTTCTGGGATCTTTACCGTGACCGTAGTGCCATGTTCGGACTTCGGAGCGGCTTGCTTTTTGATCTGGAAGACCTCACCAGCAATCTCTTCTGCCGTGGCGTCAACGGTTGTGCGCATGCCATCACGCACGGTGTCCAGTTTCAGCCATTCAGAACCGAGCATGAAGCCCATCTTGGCAAGGCCAAGACCACCGCTGCGTTCACCTGGGTCAAGATCAGTCTTGCTTGTGCCACCGACAGTGAAGAAAGCTGACTTGATGATGTCGGGGGTCATGCCCCTGGCGTTGTCTGACACAGTAATGGTGCGGTTCTCTGCATCGAGGGTGATCTTGATATCACCGGTCTTGATCAACCCAGTCTTTACTGCACCCTTGACGGCGTCAAACGCGTTTTGTAGAAGCTCCTTGACTGCAACGTCGGCTACGTTAGCCGCATACATGCTTGCGCCGAGCACCTTGATCAGGTTGCCCATGTCGGCCTGAAGCTTGACATCCTCAGAACCAAATTGCTGCTTTGACGCAGCAGACGTAGCCGTCAGGTTCGGACGCGCAATGACTTCTACGTTCTTCCTAAGAACGCTGTGGTATGCCTTCGGGTTGGTGGCATTGTTTGGGTGCACCTTGATACGGTCACCGTCCACACCGATCACCACGCCCATCGTGTTACCCACACGGACGGTATCGCCCTCGCGGGGGGCAGACTTCTTCAGTTCTTCTGCAGTCGGTGCAGTCTCACCAGTAGCTTCAACACGGGCTTCGCCACGGGTCATCTTCTGACGCCGTTCCTTGACCTCAGGCTTAGCTTCCCCTGCCCCGGCACCACGCAAGTACTCAGAGACTTTCTGCTTGGTCTCTGGGTTCAGATTAGGAATAGTGACGAACTTCTTAAGCTGTTTAGTGACTTCAGGATCCGTCAACTCCTTGTCAGCAAGCCGGGTACGGATCGGTGCCTTGGGTGCAATACCCAAGCTGTCGAAGAACCCAGGTACAGCAAGGGTGTAGGTAAGCGCAGGGGGCGCAGTAGTTTCTTTCTTTACTACCGGAGCAGTTGGAGTTACTACCGGAGCAGTTGGAGTTACTGCTGGAGCAGTTGGAGTTACTGTAGTGGGCTGTTCTGTTGCTCCTGCATCAGGCCGTCCAGCATCCGGCTCAGTAGGAACCACTCCACCTGTTGGAGGGGCTCCAGTTCCTGGGGCGGGGGCACCTGCAGTGGGCTTGCCAGCCACTGAAACGCCTTCTCCAGTTGTTGGTTCGACAGGTTTTGCAACATTTGGGGCTCCTTCAGCCGGGGTTTCTGGCTGTCCACGCTTTGTAAGTTCCGCACGTACTGCATCAATGAGGGGGACTTTGCGCTGATCTTCGGGTTTAGCAAGCTGCGTCTTCAGTGTTTCCTGCAGCAACGCAGTCGGCCAAGCATTGACAACGGGAGTTTCCGGGGCAGGTGGTTCAGCAGGGGCAGGGGGCTTAGCCTGCTCATCAACAACGGCAGTGGCCCGCTTACGCGCATCAGCCTCTTCCCAACCAGCTTGGATGTACTGGTTGGTCAGTACGTTGATCTTGCCTTCACGCTCTGCAGCTTCCAACTCTTTGGTACGGGCGTCTGCTGCGGGAGGAGCCGGAGGCGTCGGAGGAGTCACAGCCGGAGGAGGAGGGGCCGGGGGCGTCGGAGGAGCTACCGGTGGTGCGGGTGGTGCTTGGGGAGGAGGAGCTTGGGTTTGCTGTGCTTCGTCCAAGGCTTGCAGCGCGGCGTCTTCAGGTGCCATACCTGAAGCCATCAGTTCTTTTGTGCGCTGCACAATCTTGTTCTGGTCCAGCGCAGTTTCTTGTGCGAACTGGGCACGCTGTACTTCCGGCTTAGGGATGACCTTGCCGGGGTCGTACATCTCAGGCGACAAAGCCCGTCGTGCGTATTCTTCGACAGGCTCTTTGAGGAAGTCCCGCTCAGCGATGTCTTTACGCAGGCCTCGGGCAAGGGCTACCTCGGGGGCGTACTTCTCCAACGCCCGCTCAGCACCACGCTTACCTTCAATGGCTCCAACCGTTGTGCCTGCCATAGCGCCCGACTGGATCACTGTCTGTCTAAGGGTTTCCCCCGCTGCTTCCAACAGATCCGCCCAACCAGCATTGGGTCGCAGCCCGAACTCAGGGGCTTTGTCTATAAGGAATTGAGCGAGCGTGGTTCCTTGTTCTGCAGGTATTTCCTTTGCCATAGCGGTGGCAAAGTAGCGTGCAATGTCAGCATTTGGGTTACCAGCTAGCTGCTTCTTCAGCCCAGCCAAGGCACCCGTCATACCAAAACGCTCAAAGACAATCTCTGCAGCTGTCAGCAGCGATGCACGGGTTGCTGCAGCCTGAGGACTTAGCCCTTGGCTTCGACCCTCACCGTATTCGCCGCCGAATACCTCAACAGCCACATTCGCCAGTACGGGTACAGCAGTCCCCGTCATGACACTGAGTGCAAGCATCGGCCCCTGTGTGGTGAGCGTAGCCATAGCCTGCTGGGCAGACTGTGCAAACACCCCTTCGCCCTTGGGAATAGCCTCGCCCCGCTCAGCCGCTACACGCTGCGCTCCGCGCAGTCGAGTCTTCATCTCCTCATCACCGACGATGTCGGCGTAGATGTTCATCAACCCCATGCCGGTTTGTTCGGCACGTGCACCGGCAGTAGCACCCACACGCTGGGCAAACCCAGCGCCTTCCATTTCCTTCTTGATCTTGGCAGCTTCAGCCCCAGCCTGCTCACCCACCACATCAGCAGTCATCTGCTGGAGGTCTTGCCCCGGCAACCCAGTCATAGCCTGGGCGATTGCCTTACTCCTGGCAGTCTCTGGTGCAGCACCTTGCTGCATGAACCGCTCCATCTGCGGCTCAAGACGAGTCTCTAGTACACCCTTTGTGGCGGGCAGTGCACCCTCAAGGGCAGCGTATTGATTAGCAATCTGTCGAGCGGCTCGGCCAGTTGCATCAGTTCTGGTGCCAAGCTTCATCAGCGCAGCGTTGCGCTGAGCCTCGGGTATTGCGTCCAGCTTGGCCTTGATCCCAGCCACAAACTCTGGCTGCAGCATCGGGTCGGTGTAGCCCGGAGTGCCGAACTCAGGAGTTACTGCTGGACCTGGGCGCTCAAGCAAAGGAGGCTGAGCAAGCAGTGACCGCCCAAAAGCTTCGGCCCCAGTCATGGGGCCTACTTTACCAGGGTACGTTTCTTTGCCACCAAACAAGGAGGCAAGCCCCCCGGTGGGGGGAGTGGCTGGAGCAGGTGGCGGTACTACCTGCCACTGATTACCAACAAGAAATGCCAGTTCCCCAGTCTGCGGATTCTTGGCTGACTCCGTCGGCTTGACCCATTGGTTATCAACTAGAAATACGTACTCCCCAGTTTGTGGGTTGTAGGCTCTTTCCATGTTCTACCTTACCTAAAGCCGGGGGGTGGGGGAGGGCGTGAAGATGCACCTGGGGCAGGGGCAGTGGGGGCCTCCGGTGTTCGCTGCAGTCTATACCTACCAGCCTCGTAGTCAGCCTCAATTTCTTTGCGCTTGTTGGCTCGCCAAGTTCGCTTTTCTGCTTCGGACATTTTTGCAAGCTCACCAAACGCCATTATTTCAGCGGTCTTCAGCATATCAGCGATGTCGCGGTCTCTGCGGGCAGAAGTGCTCTCAAGTGAAGCAACTCCCTTGCCCCGGAGGTACAACTCTTGGGCGTTGCGCATGGTGACCGGTCCAGGCTTAGCCCCTTCCGCGATCATTGCGTCATAGTACCGTCTAACCCCACGCTCTTGATCAGTAATTTTCTCCGCAGCAGCACCTTTCCCCTTGGCAGCAGCACGGATCTTGGCCGCTTGTTCAGTAGCGGCTGCACGGATCTCGGCTTCACGAATACCAGCAAGTGCACCAATCTCACGGGCAAGCGATGCGTTACCAGACCTGTAAAGCTCGACGGCGCTCTTGAACAGGTCTTGCTTGCTCTTCTGTTCAGCCTTTAGGTCCCCTTCACCTTGGGCGCGTTGGAGCTTTTCAACATCAAACTTGGCTTTGTTGAGTAGCTCATCCCGCTTCAATGCCAACCCGCGAATACCAGTTTCTTCTTCCGCGAGGCCCTTTAGCGCAGGAATCATGGATCTGCCAAACCCCGCAGCCAAGGGGCCAAACCCTCTTTGCCCACGCGTAGCTTCACCAGCATCTATCAAGGCTTTGAAGAAAGCCATCCGCTTATTCCGCTCAAGCTGCTCCATTGCCTTTGGATCTTCCGCAGCCTGCTTAGCCAACAATGCCTGCAACCCAGTCAAGTAGTCTTGGCCGACTGGCTTGTTGAGTACCCCGTACATGGCGGGGTTTTCCCTAGCCATACTTTCACGGGTTGGCATTTGGGGTGCTTGTGGTACAGCAGCCCTCTGTTGAGCAGCTTGTGCTTGGCGATCAGCTAGCTGTTGAGCAATTGATTGAAGACCTTGTGGGGCTGTGGCAGGTTGAGGGGCAGCTTGGGGAGGAAGGCGAAGTCCTGGACCCGCGATGCCACCTTCAGTTTGAGGGGGTAGCTGCCGCGAAACAAGTGGGGATTGGTCTGCTACTGCTCCGGTTTGCCCAGGAACTGTGGGCCTGACTGTGGGCTCATAAGCGTAAGTCTCGGCACCACCATAACCTGCACCGGCTTCTTCATCTTCATCCCCCTCGTCGTCGTCTTCATCCTCGTCTTCGTCCACATCACCAGCTTTGGCAAACGCGACGATGCCACCACCTGCCATACCCATAACATCAGGCTGCATACCTCCGGGCTGAGCAGCGGCGTTGGCAATGCCAGACATTTCTGGCTGCACCTCGGGCTGAGGTGCGCCTTCGGGTACAGGCATGGGTTGCGCTGCAGCCGATTGCATCATCTGCTGTTGAGCCTGTTGCTGCTGCATTTGCTGCAAAGCAGCAAGACCAGCCTGTTGTTCAAGCTGGTCTTTGACGGTCCCCGTTGGGGCTTCTGCTGGCTGGGATTCTTGCTCTAAGCGCTTTCGCCGTTGCATTTCCCCTAGTGCCAAATATGGTGGCACGTCCGGGTTCATACCGTTGGCGTAAGCCATGATGGCTTGGATCGGAAGATCCTTCAGCCGCTCTTGAACTTGAATAAGGTTCATGTTTGTTAACCCGGAGTACCAATACCCAACCCTCTAAGGGCTTCCAACAGTGACCCAAGCCCACCAATGGTAGAGGTAAGCTGGCCCAACCCTGATTGCGGAGCAGGTGTGTTAGTCACCGTGGAGATCGGCAAGCCCTGCAACATCGACTGTAGAAACTGCACTTGCCTTTGTGGGTAGTCACGTTGGGCAAGGAATTCGTTGTAGTCAGCAGTAATGCCTTCTTGCTCAATGCCACGTTGTGCAGAACCCGCTTGGGTCATCATGTCCGCAAGAGTTTTAGCTTGGCCTTGCTCTGTATTGAACTGCCCCATCGCCTTGTCATACGCATTTGCATATCCTTGGCCGATAGCTTTGTTCTGTTCTTGCAGCAAATTGCGCTGGGTCTCAGCATCCATGATGGCTTGACGTGAACCACCGAAGGCCCCGGCCTGAGCCAACTTACCAGCAGTGCCCATCTGAGTAATTTGGCTTTGCCGACGTAGTTCGTCTAGCTGGGGTGTCAGCACGGCACTCAAGTACGGGTTCATGTATTGAACAGCAACACCACCTGGGCCAGTCTGCTGCCCAGTAACCCCAGTAGAGGTCATGGTGGGCAGTTGATATGCCCCCTGCGCCGAGAACGATTGCCCCAACTGGCCGGGGAATGTCAGGTTACCTAGCCCCTGAAACACCTTTGACTGCAGTCCGGATTCACCTGCAGTTACCGGACCCTGGTAGACCTGATATGGCTGATCTGCAATTGCCTGCGCCCTGCCCATCATCCCCGTTACATACGGGCCAGCCCACTGAGAAAGGGTAGAAGACGAAGACCCTCCAGCTGTACCAAGTGAAGATGCTGCAGTACCTGCAGTGTTGGGCATTGATGTTGCCATGATTTTTCCTTACGCAAGGAGTTTGTTCAGGTGCTTGTCAGCACTAGACTTGGACCCACGGCCAGCCTTCTTTCGGGCACCATGTACAGCTTTCATGAAGGCGTACAGCTTACGGGCTCCAGCCTCGCTTGATCCATTGCCAATCTCAGACACGGTGCGGGCATCAAGCACAAACTCACCATCAGCAAGGGCGGCGGGCTTGCCGGTTTCTGCAAACTTTGCAGGGATGCTATCACTCACACCGTCACCGGGGCCACGAAGAAATCGACCACCCTTGGCAAGAGAAGTTATGCCACCTCTGGCAAGAGAAGAGGTTGATTCACCAACTGCAGGTGGGGTATGCTGGATTCCACCAGGGGGGCCAGCGTCTGGGTCTACGGGCGGTGTCATCGGCGGAATATTTCCACTACCCCCTGTTTTGTCATCGGACACTTTAGCAGGTGGGGCTGGAGGAGAAACACCTGGGGGCAGCGTTGGTGCAGCCGAGTACACCATCGGGCTGAAGTACGTGATGCCACCTGAACCCGGTCGGCGCGGTACGGTCTTACCTTCAGGCGTAGTCACTGTCTGAGGGATTGGCAACATTTGGCGGGACGCAGTCAAGGATGGAATACCTCCTTGATAGCTAGCAAACCCACTACCTCCACCACCGCCGCCGAGCAGCTTGTTGAGTAGGTAGCCTACCCCGCCAAGGCCAGCAATCTGCCCTGGGACACCAAAAGGGGATGTACCAGAAAAGAGCCTTTTTACGTCGTTCCAAGAAATATTACTTAGGTCTGACGTTACCTGATCCCAATAAGTTGGGGCTGTTAATCCTGTATCTGCAGTCTCACTCGTGTACTCGGGGTCTTCTACCCAGTCTTGAGTGTCTTCATCCCATACGTACATATCAACCCCTTCCAATCATGTTCAGCAAGTCATCAATTGACGGCTCTTCTGGCTCTGGGCGGGCCAAGATCTGCTGCAGATAGTCTTCTACCCCTGCTGGATTTTCCCGCTTTTCGCGTTCTTGGGCAACTTCTTGCTCCATCTGGCGCTCTTGAGCAATCTGCTGCTCTTCAATCTGTTCTCCTAGTGCACCGGCTTTGGTAACGCTGAGTTGTTTGTACTGCCCCTTCTCCCCCGGTTTTCGCTTCTTTGCAACGAATTCCTTGCCGTAATAGAAGACGTTGGCAAGCTCTGGCTTGCCAATAGCAGCAGCCATAGCTTGCGCTTGGGGCCATGAAACACGAGGGCGAACGGTGGGGGTAGGAGTTGGGGTAGGGCGTGGTGTAGCTGTCGGAGTTGGACTGGGGGTTGTAGTCGGAGTCGGAGTCGGAGTCGGAGTCGGAGTTGGACTGGGAGTTGTAGTCGAAGTCGGAGTTGGACTGGGGGTAGTGGTTGGTGTGGGGGGTGGAGGTGGTGGAGGTGGTGGAGGTGGTGGAGGTGGTGGAGGTGGTGGAGGTGGTGG
>Ga0209972_10000377_pt1 | contig 43336 bp, 38 predicted proteins | sample NOAtaG_7_FD_187302 | JGI IMG/M metagenome (GOLD analysis project Ga0209972, IMG submission 187302) | Freshwater lake microbial communities from Lake Erie, under a cyanobacterial bloom - NOAA_Erie_Diel1S_2200h metaG (SPAdes) (version 2) | ecosystem: Environmental > Aquatic > Freshwater > Lake ...
GCTGGTCCTCGGCGTTGTGCAGGTAGGCGAGGTATTGGATCTCGGGGACCGGCAGAAGACCGCTCACGCCCGCGCCGAGCGCGAGGCCGAGGATGGACTGCTCGTCGAGCAGCGTGTCGAACACGCGCGCGGCGCCGGCCCGGCGCAGGAGCGCCTTGGTGATGCCGTAGACGCCGCCCTTGCGCCCGACGTCCTCGCCGAAGATCAGCATCTCGGGGTACTTCGCGAGGCCGTCCGCGAGCGCGCGGTTCAAGGACAGCGCGAGCGTGAGCCCGCCCTCGTCCTCGGGCAGCTTCTGGTCGTGCATCTTCGCGCGGGCCGCGGGCTCGATCGGCCGGTTCGTCTCGTCGGCGATCACGGCAGGCCGGCGGGGCGCGAGCGGCGCCATGATCTCGGCCGCGCTGGTCAGCTGCGGCTTCTCGGCCGCCGAGAGCGCCGCCGCGCGCACACGCTCCCGCATCGCCTCGTAGCGCGCGAGCACCTCGTCGGGGCTGAGCGTGCCCGAGCGGACGAGCAGCGACGCGGTCTGGATGCAGGGGTCGCGGGCGATGTCCGCCTCGATCTCGGCCGGGGTGCGGTAGGTGGCTTCCGCGTCGGTCCCCGCGTGGCCCATGAGCCGCACGGTGCGGAGGTGCAGGAACGCGGGCCGGCGGTGCGTACGCACCCACTCCGCGGCCTCGTTCGCGACGTCGTGCGCCTCGGCCAGATCGCAGCCGTCGGCGGCGAAGTAGCGCAGGTTCGTGCGCCCCTCGTAGGCGGCACGGATCCAACCGTCGGGGGTCGAGACGCTGATGCCGAGGCCGTTGTCCTCGCAGACGAAGAGCAGCGGCAGCGGCAGCCGCTGGTAGGCGACGTGGCAGGCGGTGTTGATCGCGCCGGTCGCGGTCGAGTGGTTCGCGCTCGCGTCGCCGAAGCTGCACACGACGACCGCATCGCGCGGCCACGGGCTCGGCACGCCGAGCTTCCTGCTGCGCTCGATGGCGAAGGCGACGCCGACCGCGCGCGGCAGGTGCGAGGCGATCGTGCTCGTCTGCGGGATGACCGCGAGGTCCTTGTGGCCGAAGACCTTGTGGCGGCCGCCGGCGATGGGCTCCTCGGTGGCGGCGCAGACGCCGAGCATGACGTCGCGGATCGCGTCGTGTCCCGGGACCTGCCGCGCCCGCTCCACGTAGAAGCCGCCTGAGCGGTAGTGGAGCAGCGCCGGGTCGGTGGGGCGGAGGGCCGCTGCGACGCAGGCGTTGCCCTCGTGGCCGGAGCTGCCGATCGTGTAGAAGCCCTTGCCGCGGCCCCGGAGCCAGCGCGCCGCGAGGTCGAGGTGGCGGCTGGCGATCTGGCTCTCGAAGAGCTCGAGCGCGCGGGCCCGGCTGAGCGGCCGCCCAGGCTGGATGCGCTCGGTTCCGTCGTGCGGTCCGGGGACGGCGGCGCGGACGGCGGTGAGGAACGCCTGATCGACCTGCTGGGTGGGATCGGTGGCCATGCGCGCGCCCTTTTGGCAGAGCGCCCCGAGGCGGACAAGGCTCCGCGTCGTTCAGGCGGCGTGGCGACGCTCGTCCGGCGCGGCGAGCGCGCTCCCGCTCGCGGCATGCATCAGGCCGACGAAGGTGAGCCGCACGCGGCCCGCGTCGACGAGGCCGCGGCGCGACAGGAGCGCGAGGTCCCGCTCGATGTCGGCGGGCGTGCGCCCGATCTCGGCGGCGAGGCGCCGGACCGTCGCGGGGACGTCGGCGCGGGCGAGCTCGAGGAGGGTGCGGAGGAGCTGGGACTGGGTGCGGGCGAGGTGCATGACCAGGACCTTACGTTCAGCCCTGAACAGACATCCAGTTTTCGGCAAACAATTTTGGAAGTGCTGGTATGGATTGAGCAAACGGGCGCCGGCGGGGCCGCGCGGCGCCCGTCCGGGTCAGCGCCGGGCGCGGCGGAGGGCCACGGCGGCGCCGAGCACCGCGAGCAAGAGCGCCATGCCCCGGGGAGAGCGCGGGCCGAACGCGCCTGGGCTCGCCGAGCAGCCGCCGCCGCTCGCCGCCACGCACACCGCGCCAGCGCCGCCCGCGACCCGCCGGCAGGCGTAGCCCGCCCCGCACGGGGTGTCGCGGTCGCAGAAGCTGAGGCAGACGTTGCTGCCGCCGACGCTGCCGCAGAGCCCCGAGATGCAGTCCTCGGGGCCCGCGCAGCCCTCGCCGTCGAGGCCGCGATCCGGCGCGCAGACCATCACGGCCGGGTCGCAGAGCATGCCGATCGGGCAGCCCTCCGGGCCGCTGCACGGTGCCGTGCACCACGCTCGGTCGCCCTGGCGCGCGCACACGCCGGTCTGGCAGTCCGCGTTGTCGAGGCAGGGGCCGCCCACCGGCGCCCGGCGGTCGGTGACGCAGACGTCGTCGCGGCAGACGAGACCCGTGCCGCAGGCGTCGAAGTCGCCGCACGGCACACCGCACTCGCCCATCCCCGCGTGCACCCCGCAGCTCCCCGAGCGGCACTCGGCGTCGCTGCCGCAGGGCTCGCCGATGCCGCGCGGGCCTGCGACGATCGCGGCCTCCACACAGCCGCCACACTCGCTGCCGATCGGCACGCAGACCTCGCCCGAGAGGCAGTTGTTGTCGTCGACGCGGCACGGGTCGAGGCAGCGCCGCCGGCCATCGCCAGGATCGCGGCAGAGCCCGGAGGCGCACTCCACGTCTGCGACGCACGCCGAGCCGACACCCGTGGTGCCGAGCGCACCCGGCGTGCACACGCCCTCGCAGCCGTTCGGCGCGCAGTAGTAGCCGGGGCTGCAGCCCAGGGTCGGGCGGAGCGGGTCGCAGGCCGACGTGCAGATACGGCCCGCAGGCGTGTCTGCGCAGAGGCCGCCGACGCAGAGCTCGGAGGTCTCGCACGGCTCGCCGAGCGCGATGCAGCCCTCGTCGACCGAGCCGTTGCAGTCGTTGTCGAGGCCGTCACAGACCTCGGGATCGGGCGTGCAGCGGTCGCCGACCGACTCGAGGATCGAGTCGATCCAGTCGAGGTGCTGGGCCACCTCGTTGTAGGCGCCCGGCGCGGTGCCGCAGCGCGGCGCGCTCATGCCGTCGGGGCTGAAGATGAACGAGGCGACGCCGTAGATGAGGTTGTCGGGGCCGATCAGCGGGCCGCCGCTGTCGCCCTGGCAGACCGCGGGCGCGACGAAGATGAAGCCGAAGTCGTACCCCGTGACCATCGAGGCCACGCGGTACTTCACGCCCGACACCCCGCTCGGGGTCTGGCCGAAGCCGACCGAGGTGGAGCTCTCCCCGAGGAGGTTGTCGCCGTCGGTCGAGCGCGCGAGCTCGTACGGGGTCTCGCTGGCCGGTGAGCTCAGCACGAGCAGCGCGATGTCGGTCGCGCGGCCGCGGTTCGTGTCGCTGCCCGTCGAGCCCGGCACGATTTCGACGCGCGAGACGCGGTACTCGGCGTAGAAGCTGCGCGAGTCGGTGCCGGCGTACAGGCGGAACAGGCTCGCGGAGGCCGGGCGGTCGCTGCTGTCGACCACGCAGTGCCGCGCCGTGAGCACCACCCGCGGCGAGATCAGCGCTGCCGTGCACGCCGCGCCATCCAAGCGGTACATGAAGTAGACCGCCGGGTAGCCGCGCTCGATCGAGCCGCCGACGATGGACTCGTCGCGGCCAGCCGGCTCCGCGGCGCAGGCCGGTGCAAAGAGGGACGCGCCGAGCGCGAGGAGCAGCAGACGACGGGCGCGGGCGAACATCAGGACCTCCGGAGCGGGAAACGCGAGGCGGCGCGGCGCCGCGTCAGAAACAGACCGAGGAGCGCGAGGATCGCCGCGGGTGCCGCCGAGCCGGCGCGTCCTGCCCGGCATCCCCCGCTCGCGCGCGGGATCGGGCGGGCGCAGAACGCCTCGCCGCTCGTCTCGGTGCGGCACTCGAGGCCGGTCGGGCAGGCATTGCCGAGGCCGCAGGCGCGGGTGCAGACGCTCGCGGGCGAGCCCTCGACCGCCCGGCAGAGGCCCGAGATGCACTCGTCGTCGCCGGTGCAGGAGTCCCCGGCGAGCGCGAGGCTCGGCGCGCAGAGCCGCGTGCTGCCGACGTCGAGGCAAGTGGTACCGGCGGGGCAGTCCATGTCGCTGGTGCATCCGAGGCGCGTGCACCAGCGGTCTTCGCCGCGCGCGGCGCAGACATGCTCGGCGGCGCAGTCGGCGTTGTCGACGCAGGGGTCCGGGGTGACCCCGCGCGGCCCGGAGGCGCAGACGTCGCCCCGGCAGTGGAAGCCCGCGCTGCAGTCGGCGTCCCGGGTGCAGTTGCGCGAGCAGTACCGGCGCGGACCGTCGGCATAGCAGAGGCCCGAGTAGCAGTTGCCATCGGCCTCGCAGTTCTCGCCGAGGCCGCGGGTGCTCGCGAGGATGCGCTCGTCGACGCAGCCGCCGCAAGCGCCAGCTGGCGCCGCGCAGGCCTCGCCGGCGTTGCACGCGCCGTCGTCGCCGCGGCACGGGGTCAGGCAGCGACGGCGTCCATCGCCCGGGTCGGTGCAGAACAGCGAGCCGCACTCGGCCGAGCGGGTGCACGCCGCCCCGAGGGGCAGCGTCGCGTCCCCGTCGCGCGGCACGCAGTAGCCGGAGCAGCCGTCGTTCGATGCGCAGAAGAGGCCCTCTTCGCAGCCGAGATCGGGACGACGCGCATCGCACGGGGCGGTGCAGCGCATGCCCGCGACGGTCGCCCGGCAGGTGTTGCCGACGCACTCGTCGTCGCTCGCGCACGGCTCGCCGAGGGGGGTGCAGGTCTCGTCGACCTCGCCGTTGCAGTCGTTGTCGCGGCCGTCGCAGCTCTCGGCGCCGTCGTTCACGCACCCTCCGCCCTCCTCGATCGCCGGCTGGATGACGTCGTCGATGAAGGGATAGATGGCGTTGTAGGCCCCGTAGCCGCTGCCGCAGCCGCCGGCTCCGAAGCTCACCACGCCCGCGACCTCTCGGTCCGCCGTGATCATCGGGCCGCCCGAGTCACCCTGGCAGGTGACGGGCCCGACGTAGAGGAGCGCGTCCTCGTAGCCTGCGGCGTTCGTCACGCTCAGCACGCGCCCTTCGACGGTGAACTTCCGGCCCGCGCCGCCCGAGGGCGTCTGTCCGAAGCCGCAGGCGGTGAAGGTGTCGCCGACGAGGTCCGCGGGAGGGGTGAGGCGGATCGGGATCGGCTCGATGTCCGTCACACCGCTGCGGAGCACGACGGCTGCGACGTCGACGCCCACGAGCTCGCCACTCAGTCCGCCTGCGCCACCCTCGAACCATGGACCCGGCGTGGTGTAGATGGTCTGGGCGCGGAGCACCGTGCCGGCGCCCGAGCGGTCGCCCGTGCCGACGACGATCGACGTCGCGGGCACCGGTCCGTCTGCGCCCGGCTCCTGCACGCAGTGCTTGGCGGTGAGCACGACGCGCGGCTCGATGAGCGTGCCGGAGCAGAGTCCACCGCTCGAGCTGTTGTAGATCCAGACGACCGCCGGATCGCCCCCGGGCGTGCCTCCGACGATGGGGGCCTCGTAGGCCACCGGACCGCCCTCGGCGGCGCAGGCGGTCGCGAGAAGTGCGGCGGGGAGCAGCGTCGAGTACCTGCGCAGGTCGGGCATCATCGGGGCTCGGGCCGCCGTGCAAAGGACACGCCCAGGAAGCGGGGCGCGCATTGCAGCCGCGGCGACCGAACGGTGTCAGCCCCTGCACGAGCGGCCAAGCCCCGCCGTCACGATGGCGACGGACTCCTGCGGAAACTCACGAGGGAGGCGCATGTGCCGCCCGCCGGGGTCGGCGGCCGACAAGCCGGAGCCGCGTGCTAGATCCCGCGCCCCGGATGAGCGACGACGCCCCGAAGAGCCTGCGAACCTCCACCCACATCGGGACGGTGCGGGTCGGACTCGAGGTCGAGGGGGACCTGCCTTCCGAGGAGCTCGCCTCCAGGCTCCTCGAGCGCGGGCTCGGCGCCGCCCGCCGCGAGATCGAGCACACCCTCGCAGCCGCCCGGATCCTGCCCGAGCCGCCCCGGCCGCACCCCACGATCATCGGCCAGAGCACCCAGATGCTCGCCCTCTTCAAGATGCTCGAGCGGGTGCAGCGGAGCGACGCCACCGTGCTCGTCCTCGGCGAGAACGGCACCGGCAAAGAGCTCGTCGCGCGCGGCATCCACCTCGCGAGTCGCCGCGCCGCCAAGCAGTTCGTCGCCACGAACTGCAGCGCGTTCAACGACAACCTCCTCGAGAGCGAGATGTTCGGTCACCGGCGCGGCGCCTTCACCGGCGCGGTCGTCGACAAACCGGGGCTCTTCGAGAGCGCGGACGGCGGCACGTTCTTCATGGACGAGGTCGGCGACATGTCGCCGGCGCTGCAGGTCAAGCTCCTGCGCGTTCTGCAGGAGGGCACCTTCATGCCGGTCGGCGGGACCGAGTCGAAGAAGGTGGACGTGCGCATCGTCGCCGCCACCAACCGCGACCTCACCGCGATGGTGAAGGCGGGCACGTTTCGCGAAGACCTCTTTTACCGGCTGCACGTCGTCTCGCTTCGGGTGCCGCCCCTCCGCGAGCGCCGGGACGACATCCCCGTCCTCGTCCAGCACTTCCTCGCGAAGCTCGAGAAGCGCGAGAAGCGCAGCAAGGTGATCACGCCCCGCACCCTCGAGCGGCTCATGGCCCATGCCTGGCCGGGAAACGTGCGCGAGCTCGAGAACGAGATGGAGCGGCTCTGGGTCCTCTCGGGCGAGGATGGGGTCATCGACGAGGATCAGCTCAGCCCGGCGATCGCCCGGCGTCGGGCATCGGTCGAGCCGCCCCCGGTGGCCACACCTCTCTCGCCGCCGCCAGCTTCGCCGCCGCCGGCCGCACAGCCTCCCGCACCCGCCGCGTTCGTCCCCCTCGGCTCGATGCCCGAGGCCGTCGAGGCCCTCGAGCGGCGCATGATCGGCGAGGAGCTGCGCAAGGCGAAGGGCAACAAGACCAAGGCTGCGGACGCGCTCGGCATCAGCCGGCGCAACCTCATCCGGAAGGTCCAGGCCTACGGTCTCGAGGAGGGCGACCGGGCCGAGGCGGACGAGGACACGCCCGGCGGCGGGGCTGGGGGCTGAGCGCGTGGGCACCGTCGTCCTCATCGCCGAGTCCGACCCGCGCAACCTCGCCATGCTGCAGGAAGTCTGCGAAGCGGCCGGCTACCTCGTGCAGACCGCCTCGGAGCGCTCCGGAGCCCTCGCGTCGGTGAGCCGTCGCCGCCCCGACCTCGTGCTCGTCGACGTGGCCTTGCCCGGGAGCGTCGGAGCCTCGGGAGGCCTCGAGGTCCTTCGTGCACTGAAGAGCGATCGCGACCTCTCGACGATCCCCGTTCTCGTCACGACCGGCACCGGTGACGAGGAGGCGCGCCGCGCGAGCCTCGAGCTCGGCGCCGAGGACTACTTGCCGCGCCCGTACCGCGTCTTCGAGATCCACGCGCGGGTGCGCAACACGCTGCGGCGCGCGCTGCTCGAGCGGCTCTCCGAGCCCGAGGAGGCGGGCAGCAGCGCGGGGTCGCCCAGCCAGCTGCCCATCACCCTCGCCTACGAGATGCAGCGCGCGGTGCGCTTCGGGCACGCGCTCGCCTGCGTGTCGATCGTGCTGCCCGGGCTCCGGCGCTCGGGAGAGGGCAGGGAGCACGGCGTGGCCCTCCGCGTCGAAGCCCAAGCGTCCGAGCTCGTCGCCCGGGCTCGGACCTGCGTGCGCGGCATCGACCACCTCTTCCGCGCCAGCGCGGACGAACTCGTCGCGATTCTGCCCGAGACCACCGAGGCGGCGGCCGCGGCGGTCGTCGCCCGGCTCCGCGAGCGTCTCGAGCGGCACGCGGGGCCGGTGGAGATCGGCGCCGCAGGGCGGCTCGAGCGGGGCATCGAGGAGCCGGGCGCGTTGCTGCAGCAGGCCCGCCGCGCCCGCGCGAGCTGACCGCTTGGGTCCCTCAGCCGAGCACGCCGCGGCTGATCACGAGCCGCTGGATCTCGCTCGTGCCTTCGTAGATGCGGGACACGCGCACGTCGCGGTAGTGCCGCTCGACATCGTACTCCTGGACGTAGCCGTAGCCGCCGTGGACCTGCAGCGCGCGGTCGCAGACCCGTCCCGCGGCCTCCGAGGCGTAGAGCTTCGCCATCGCGGCTTCCTGCGAGAAGGGGCGTCCAGCCTGCTTCAGCGATGCCGCCCGCAGCGCGAGCAGCCGTGCCGCGTCGAGTTCGGTGCGGCTGTCGGCGAGCATCCACTGGATCGCCTGATGCTCGGCGATCGGCTTGCCGAACGTCTTGCGCTCCTTCGCGTAGGAGGTCGCGGCATCGAGCGCGGCCTCTCCGATGCCGAGGGCCTGCGAGGCGATGCCGATCCGGCCGCCGTCGAGGGCCATCATCGCGATCTTGAAGCCGCCGCCGAGCTCGCCGAGGAGGGCGCTCGCGGGCACGCGGCAGCCCTCGAAGTGAAGGGCGGTCGTGCTCGAGCCGCGAAGGCCCATCTTCTTCTCGTGGTGTCCGACGACGAGGCCCGGCGTGCCGGCATCGACGAGGAACGCGCTGAGGCCCCGGGTGCCCGGCCCACCGGTGCGGGCCCACACCACGAAGACACCGGCGAAGTCGCCGCTGGTGATCCACTGCTTGGAGCCGTCGAGGACGTAGTGTTCTCCGTCGCGCCGCGCGGTGGTCCGCATCGCGCCCGGGTCGCTGCCGGCCTCGGGCTCCGAGAGCGCGAAGCTCCCGGCGACGAGCCGACCGTCGCATAGCCGAGGGCAGTAACTCGTACGCTGCGCGTCGGTGCCGAAGGCCGCGACGACCTCGTTCACCATGTTCGTCACCGCCATCGTCACCGCCGTCGAGGCGCAGCCCTTGGCGATCTCGGTCATCGCGAGGCTGTAGGCGACCACGCCCGCGCCGGCGCCGCCGAGGGCCTCGTCGACGTTCACCCCGAAGAGCCCCGCGTCCGCGAGGGCCCGCAGCACCTCGGCGGGGATGCGTCCGTCCTGGTCGATCTTCGCCGCGCGCGGGGCGAGCTCGCGCTCGGCCAGATCGCGGGCGGTCTTCTGCACGAGGGCCTGGGTCTCGTCGGGCGTGAAATCCATGGGACGGGTCCTAGCAGAGCCCGGGGCGAGCGGGCGGCCGGTTCGTGAGGCTCCTTGGGGACGGCCCGGCGCGAGCCCGCTTGCGACGGGGGTCGGCCGGCCCGATTCTCTCCGCCCGATGCGTCTCTTCGTCGCCTCGCTGCTACTCGCCGGATGCGCCTCGTTTCCGCGCGCGTTCTCCTACGAGCGCACGCCGAGCCCGGCGATGCGCGGGGTCTGGATGGAGTACGCCGTCCTCGCGCCGGACGACCTCCGCCCGGACGAAGCGCTGCCGCTGGTCGTGTTCCTGCACGGCGGGGGCGACGGACCCGATGCGTGGGATCGCGCGGGCCTCGGCCTCGACGTGCGCGCCGGATGGGCGAGCGGCGAGCTTCCACGCGCGGTGATCGTGCTGCCCGAGGGCGACCTCGGCTTCTGGGCGAACTGGTACGATGGCTCGCGCCGCTACGAGGACTTCGTGCTCCGCGAAGTGCTTCCGGCGCTCGCGCGCGACTACCACACCCGGCCCTGCCCCGAGGGGTGCCACGTGATGGGCGTGTCGATGGGCGCCGAGGGGGCGATGCGCTTCGCCGTGCACCACCCCGAGCTTTTCTCCACGCTCACCGCGATCTCCGGGCCGGCGCTCGACACGGAGCGAAGGCTGGCGTTCGTCGACGAGCGCCTCTTTCAGATCTTCATCCCCACCTACCACGTATTCGGTCCGCCGACGCCGCGGAGCCGGGTCGAGCGGGACGATCCCTTCCTCCGCTGGCGATCACCGACCGACGTTTCCGGCCTCCGCATCTTCCTCGCGTGGGGCAGCCGCGACCGGGGCGAGGTGCGGGACGGTAGCCGCGCGCTCCACGCACACATGAGCGAGCACGGCATTCCGCACACGTCGCTCGAGTACGAGGGCGTGCACGCCTGGCGCGACTGGCGGGCGGTGATCCTTCGCGCGCTCCGCGAGCAGCTCACGCACTGAACGACGGACCGACGCGGCTACTCGAGCACCCGCCAGGTCACGTCGGGGCGCACCTCGAGGTGCACGTGGTTGCGGTGCGCAGCGTCGTGGTGCGGGGTGAGGACGACCTGAAAGAGCCCGGAGGTCGAGGCCTCGCAGACCACGCGCCGGACCCTCCGCTGGGGCTCGGACTCGCCCTCGTGGCTCTCGCACGGAGACTCTCCGCGCCTGGCGTTCTCCCAGTCGTCTTCGACCGAGAACAGGGTGCCGTCCTCGAAGCCGAAGTGCGACACGTCGATGGCCATCGCCGAGGCGTGGCCCGAGGGCCGCCCGGTGCCGCGTACGCGCGCCCGGTCGCGGTACATCGACATGTGTTCGAGCACCCGGATCCCGTTTGCGCGAAGGGCGCTCGCCCAACGCGCGAGCGCAGCGATCAGCGTGCAGTCGGCCACGTCGTGCTCGGTCGCGTGCCCGCCCCGAGGCCGGACGGCCACGCCGAGCACCTCCGAGACGAGCAGCGGGGTGCGCACGCCGCGGGCGTTCGCCTCGGCGCTCATCACGCCGCGCGCGCGCAGGTCTTCGACGCAAGCGGCATCGCGCGGGAGCTCCTCCCGGCCGGTGCCCACGCTCGTGCCGCAGTCGTCGGTCGCGTCTTCCGGCAGTCCGTCCTCGACGTCCTCGGCCGCGAGGGCCAGCCGCGCGGGGTCGAGCTGCGCGCCGCCCGGCGTCGCGAGAACCTGGAGGAGGAGGACCAGGCTGAGTGGCCATAGGGGAGGATGTCGCACCGAGAGATCGTCCCTCGCTCGCGCCGCTCGGGGCAAAGAAGCGGGCAGGCACGGCGCCTTCTTTGCTGCGTCGTGCCGTCCCTCGCTACGATCGTGCGGTGAACCGCGGACTCTCGGAGGAGGCCCTCGCGTCGGCCCGGGCGGCGCTCGCGGCGTCGCTTCGCGCGCACGGCGCACGCGAGCCCGATGCGCTGGCCGAGGAGGGCGCGGTCGTGCTCGACGCGCTCGCGGCCGCGTCGGCCCCGGACGCGTCGGAGGTGGACCGGGGCGAGGCCCTCGCCCTCGCCGCGTTGCTCGGACGCCGCCTCGCCATCGTCGGCGCGGGTGCGGGCGTCGCGCTCGTCCTGCTCGACACGCTCGAGCGGGATCGGCCGCTCTCGGCCGCCTGCGATCGCCAGTGGGGCGCGGCGTGCCTGCGGCTCGCGTTCCTCGACGGCTACGCGTCCGGCGTGCGGGAGGCGGTCGAAGCGGAGATCGAGGACCGCCTCGCGGACCGCTCCGAGGCGCTCCCGCTCGGCGCGGGCGCCGTGCTCGCGCTGCTTCCTCCGCTCGCCGACGAGGCCCGCGCGAGCGCGGCCGCGGATGGGGTCGGCCGAGCCCTCCTGCGCCTCGATGCGAAGGCCTGCGTGCTCTGGGTTCGCGCCCGCGCGCCCGGCATCGACGAGGTGACCCTCCGCGCCGCGCTGCAGGTCGGTGAGCACGCCCGCATGGTCGGCGCGAAGTTCGCGGTCGCCACGCCCGATGCAGAGCTCCGCGCCGTCCTGGCCAGCCGGATCGATGCGACCGTCCCGCTCTTCGCCACGCTCGCGCTGGCCCTCGATGCGCTTGGTTACGCGACGAAAGAGAGCGGCGCGCTATGGCGCTGGCTCGGCTGAGCGCGCGGGCCTCGGCGCTGCGTCCGCTCCTGCCGTACGCGGCGGCACGAGGAAGCCCAAGCGGCCATCGTGGGGCGCGGCGAGATCGAGCCCGCGGCGGGCCACGACGACCGCGTGCTCGTGCCAGAGGGGCAGCGCAGGCAGCTCGCGGGCGAGCAGCTCTTGCGCGGCCCGGTAGGCTTCTCGTCGCTCTGCGCGCTCGACGCTCGCCCGGCCGTTCTCGAGCGCAGCGTCGAAGTCGGCGTTCGCCCAGCGAAAGCGGTTCGGCGGCCCGCCCGGAGTCCGCGCGCTGGCGAAGAACCAGTGCAGCACGTGCGGCTCCAAGACCTCGGGCAGGGTCAGGAGCGCGAGGTCGAAGCGGCCCGCGTCGAGGTCGGCGAGGAGGACCGCCGTCTCGCTCGGCCGGACCTCGACCTCCACGCCGACGTGCCGCCACATCGCGGCCATCGCGCGGGCGATCGCGACCCGCGTGCGGTCGCTGCTCGTCCGCATCACGAGCCGCAGGCGCGGCGCCTCGCCCGGGGGATCGACGAGCCCCGCGTCGTCGAGCAGATGCCGCGCTGCGTCGGGATCGAAGCCCGGCACCGTGAGCGGCACGTGCGCCCAGTGGGCCGTCGGCAGAAAGCCGCTCGCGAGCTCGGCCCGCGCCCCGAACTTGCTCGCCAGGATCGCGCCGCGATCGAGGGCGTGGGCGAGTGCGCGCCGCACCCGAGGATCGGCGAGTGTCTCGGTCTGCATCGCGAGGTAGGCGGTGCCCGGCCCCGGCGCGGAGCGCACCTCGAAGCGCGGGTCGGCCTCGAAGGCAGGCACGAGCAGGGGGGCGATCGCGAACGGCACGACGTCGGCACCGTCGCCGAGCAGGCGCAGCGCGCGGGTGCTCTCGTCCCGGACCACGGTGAAGGCGAGCTCCCCCTCCGCCGGCGCGCTCGGGTGCTCGGTCCGCGCGGCGAGGTACCACGAGCGCTCGGTGCGCCGCACGAGCCGGCATGGGCCGGAGGTGGCGAGCGCCGCGGCGGGGGCCGTTGGCTCCGCCCGGAGATGCACGGCGCGGTCTTCGGCCCGCACGATCGGCAGCTCGAGATCGGTGAGGAACGGCGCGTGCGGACCGTCGAGGACGAACACCACGGTCCTCGGGTCAGGGGTCTCGATGCGGGCGATCCGCCGGTATGTCTCGCGGTAGCGCGAGCCGAGCGCGGGGTCGACGACGCTCTCGTAGGTCGCGCGCACGTCGTCTGCATCGAGCGCGCTGCCGTCGGAGAAGGTCAGTCCCTCGCGGAGGTGGGCCGTGACGCGGGTGCCGGCAGCGTCGACGTCGATCCGCTCGGCGAGCGAGGGAACGACGTCGAGGGTGTGGGGGTCGATGGTGACCAGCCCCGAGAAGAGCAGGCGCGAGAGCCGGAGGCCCTGCGCGTCGAACACGAAGCGTGGATCGATCTCGAGCGGCTCGGTCGGGAGCAGCACTTCGATCGCCGGTGTGGCCGAGGCCGCCGGGGCGCCCGTGCACGCGAGCAGGCCGAGCGTGAGCGCCGTCATCGCCGCCCTCGTGGTAAGGCCGACCGCATGCGTGCCTCGTCCCATCGGTCCGCGCCCCGGCTCACCGCGGTCGCCGCCGCGACGTTCGTCGCGTTGCTCGCCTCGAACGGCTCGCGGGCCCAGGACGCCGCTGCGCTCGATGCGCGCCTCCGCGCGCTCGTCGCCGAGGCCGCGCTCGGCGAGTCCGTGTCGATCACCGTCGCCGACGCCGCGACGGGGGCGGTACTCTTCTCCCACCAGCCCGACCTCGCGCTGAATCCGGCCTCGAACATGAAGATCGTCACCGCGGCGGTCGCACTCGAGACCCTCGGCGCCGAGCACCGGATGCTCACCGGCCTCTACGGCCGCATCGAGGGCGACGCGGTCGTCGGGGGGCTCGCGCTCCGCGGCCTCGGCGATCCTTCGCTGCGCCGCGAGGGCCTCGTCGACCTCGCGCTGCAGCTCGAGGACCGCGGCGTGCGCCGTGTCGACACGGTGATCGTCGATGCCGGCTATTTCGACGATCAGCTCCTGCCGCCCGCGTTCGATCAACAGCCTGGAGAGGTCGCGCCCTTCCGCGCCGCGACCGGTGCGGTGTCGATCGACGCCGCGGCATACGTCCTGCGGATCCGGCCGGGCGACGCGGTCGGAAGCCCGGCGCGCATCGACCTCGACGGCGCCGACTACTTCGTCCTCGATCATCAGCTCACGACGAGCGAGGGTGGAGCGCCGAACGTCATCGCCGACCAGCGGGCGGACGGCGAGCACATGCGCCTGACGCTGCGCGGCACCATCCCGCTCGGCGCCGCGCCGCTCTCCTACCGCCGGCGCATCGAGCACCCGCTCTACTGGACCGGGCACGTCCTGCGCGAGGCGCTCGAGGCGGTCGGCATCCGCGTCGGCGAAGGCGTCCGACTCGGCCGGGCCGAGGGGCGCCCGCTCCTGGCTTCGCGCCGTTCCGCGCCCCTCTCGCACCTGCTCGATGCGATGGGGAAGGACAGCGACAACTACGTCGCCGAGATGGTGTTCCGCGTCCTCGGCGCCGAGCGCCGCACCCCCGGCACCGTCGAGAGCAGCGCGGCGGTCGTGAGCGAGGCGCTCGTGCGCGCGGGCGTCCCTGCCGGCTCGTTCGAGGTCGTGAACGGCTCGGGCCTCTTCCGCGGCAATCGCATCGCTTCCTCGCACCTCGTGCGGCTCCTCTGCCGGGCATACCAGAGCCCGGCGCTCCGCGACGAGTTCGTCGCGCATCTCGCCATCGCCGGCGTCGACGGGACGCTCGAGGGTCGACTGCGCGATCTGCCCGCGCCGCGCATCGTGCGCGCCAAGACCGGCACGCTCAACGACGCCATCGCGCTCTCCGGCTACGTGCTCGGTCCGGAGCCCGGCAGGACCGTCGCGTTCAGCGTGCTCACGAACGGCGTCGCGGGCCGGCACGGGCCCGCGCGCACCCTCGCGGACGGCGTCGCGCAGGCGATCGCCGAGCACCTCCACTGAGGCGCACGCCGGCAGCTTGACTTGCTCGGCCGATCCGGCCGTAATTTCCGCAGGTTCGATGGCATCGACCCCCGCGAGAACCCCGCCGCTCGGCTACCGCGCACGCCGCATCCTCTCGGCGGTCGTGAGCGAGTACATCGCGACCGGCGAGCCGGTCGGCTCGCGCACGCTCTCCAAGCGCTACGGCCTGAACCTCTCGCCCGCCACGATCCGCAACGAGCTGGCGGACCTCGAAGAAGCGGGGTGCCTGCTGCAGCCGCACACCAGTGCCGGCCGCGTCCCCTCCGAGCTCGGCTTTCGCATCTTCATCGACGCGCTCGCTCAGCTCCGCGAGGTCGCGGTCGAGGACCGGCAGGCGATCGTCGAGCGCATGCGCCAGCTCCGGCCTGGCGTCGACGATGTGGTCCGCGAAGCGGGAAGGGTGCTCGCGCAGCTCACCGGCGCGGCTGCGCTCGTCACCCGTCCACGCACCGACGTCGAGCCGATCCGCGAGCTGCGCTTCATGCCCATCCGCGACCGCACGCTGGTCGCGGTGATCGTCACCAAGAGCGGCTCGGTGGAGAACCGCATCGTCGAGCTGGCCGCGACCCCGAGCGACGTCGAGCTCGAGCGCATCCACCATCTCCTCGCCGAGGTCGTGGCCGGCCGCACGCTCACCGATGCGCGGGCCCAACTCGTCGCGCGGATGCAGTCCGAGCGCGGCGAATACGATGCGCTCAAGCGGCGGGCCAAGGAGCTGCTCGACGGCGTCTCGCGCAGCGCCGATGCGCGGGACGTGATCATCGAAGGCCAGGGCCGCCTCTTCGATCGCCCTGAGTTCTCCGATCCCGAGAAGATCCGCGGCTTCGTCCGCGCCTTCGAGGACAAGGAGCAGCTCCTCGAACTGCTCGAGCGCACCATGACATCGGGCGGTGTGCAGGTGCTCGTCGGCTCGGAGACGAACCTCGCGCAGGTGCCCGACGTCGGGATGATCTCCGCCGACTACCGCACCGGCGGCGTGCAGGCCGGCTCGGTGGGGATCATCGGTCCGACGCGCATGGACTACGCGAAGCTGATGCCGCTCGTCGCCTTCACCGCCGACATCGTCGGTGAGGCCCTCGACAAGGGCGGCCACGACGACGACGACGAGTGAACTGCCGCGGTGGTACGCTCCGCGCGTCATGACCGCATCGCTCCTCGATCAGGCCTGGGACGCCATCTTCCAAGAGCGCACCGAGCCCGGGCTCCGGATGGCCATCGCGCTCGTCGAGGCCGACCCTGCGCAGCTCGGCGCGGTGACCCTGCTGATTCGGACGCTCGACCAGCTCGGCCGCGCGCGACCGAGGAAGAAGCATCTGTCGAAGCTCGTCGGGGCGTGGTCCCGGCGGGGTGATTTGCCGCAGGCGGTGGCCGCGGCGCGCCTCGCCGGCAAGGACGCGAAGTCCCTCGTGCACGAGCTCGCCGCCGCCTACGGGCAGGGCAGCAAGCGGCTCGCCGACGTCTCGCCGGCGCCGCCTGCGTTGCCGCTCGCGCCGGAGCTCGGAGCCATCGGCAAGCTCGGAGGAGCCGCGCTCCTCGACCGGGCCGAGCAGGCCCTCGAGGGCTTCGGCGCGTGGGAGGATCCGGTCGAGGCCGGCTCGGTGCCGGCGCTGCCGCTCTTCTCCGCGCTGCCTCCGCGCGCGCTCGAGCGCCTCCTCGGGGTCGTCGAGGTGCGCGAGCTCGCGGGTGGAGCGCAGGTCATCGCGCAGGGCGAGGAGGGCAAGGAGGCCTACGTCGTGGTGCGGGGCACGCTTCGCGCCGAGCGTCCGTCAGCGGACGGAGCGACGGTGCTCGCTGTGCTCGGGCCGGGCGCGATCTTCGGTGAGATGGCCCTCGTCTCGGACGCGCCGCGGGCCGCGTCGGTGCACGCGCAGGAGGCGACGCGCCTTCTGGTCATGAAGCGCAGCGATCTCGAGGCGCTCGCGAAGGACGAGCCCGCGCTGGGTCTCGAACTCGCGAGCTTCTGCCGGGCGCGCATGGTCGCGAACCTGGTGCGGACGAGCGCGGTCCTGCGGGCGGCACCCGCGGCGCAGCGCGAGGCGTTCATGTCCCGGTTCTCGACGGCGGCCTTCGAGCCGGGCGACGTGCTGGTGCAGGAAGGGGCCGAGGTCGACACGCTCTTCCTCATCGCGAGCGGTCACGTGCGGGTCGCGAAGGCAGAGGGCGACGAGATGCTCGTCCTGGCGGACCTCGGCCCGGGCGACGTCGTCGGAGAGATCGGCGTGGTCCTGCGCCGGCCCGCGTCCGCGACCGTGACCGCCACGCACCCGACCGTCGCGCTCGGCCTGAGCCGCAAGGCCTTCGAGGACGCGATCAAGGAGCACCCCGCCCTGCTCGGCGAGCTCTACCAGCTCGCGACGCAGCGCGACGAGGAGACCCGCAGCGTCGTGGCGCAGGAAGTCGTGGACCTCGACGGCGACGTCCTGCTCTGAGTCCGCTCTGGGTCTCAGTCCTCGCCGAGCAGCTCGGAGATCGAGAGCTCGATTCCGTCGAAGGGCTCGGCGCGAACGACGTCGCCGGGGCCCGCGGTGAGCGCCACCACGTAGCCGCCGGGCGTGTGGCGCAGCACGGTCAGGAGGCCCGCGGCGGGATCGATCACCCAGTAGTGCGGCACCCCGTGCGCGTGCAGGGTGCGCTGCTTCTTCATCCAGTCGATGCGGGCGCTGCCCGGCGAGAGGATCTCGCAGACCCACTCCGGTACGACCGAGCAGGGGAATCCGCTCGGCTTCTGCGGGTGCAGATCCCGACGGTAGCCCTGGGCGTCGTGGCGGAAGACCTCTTCGGTGCGGGGGTAGAGGGTGTCGACCTCGGACATCAGCCACCAGCCGCCGGGTCCGCCGGGCCCCCCTGCCTTGCGGTGGTAGGGGTGGAGCATCGCCCCGAGCCGGAACTGGAGGATTCCGTGGTCGGACGCCGGCGCAGCGCGGCGCTCCACCACCCCGTCGACCAGCTCGAGCTGCTCCTCGTGCGCGATGAGCGGGAGGAACTCCGCGACGGTCACGCGCTGGGGGGCGGCCTCGGCCATGGCTGGAGCCTAGCAGGTCAGCCGGACGGCCCGAGGCGCTCGTCGAGGAACGCGCGCACCGTCGCCCAGGTCGCAGGGTCGGACAGGATGCTGCCGTGATCCCGGCCGGGCCGCCGCTCGAGCCGGCAGCGCCCCGGCCAGCACGCGGCGAGCAGGCGCTCCGAGTGCGCGATGCGCACGTTCACGTCGTCCTCGCCGTGCACGAACAAGATCGGCGCGCGGATCGCTCGCACCGCCAGCACCGAGTCGACCGCGTCGAGGTCGTAGCCGGTGCGCTCGCGGCCGGTCCGGAACACCCAGTCCACGAACACCTCGGGCGGTGCAGGGAGAAGCGGCGCGAGGAGGTGCAGGTAGTCGGGCAGCACCGCGCGCACGTCCGAAAAGGTCGCGACCGCCGCCACCGCCCGCACCCGTGGATCCTGGGCCGACAATCGCAGCGCCGCGGCGCCTCCGTAGCTCGCGCCCACCACCGCCACCGGCCCGAGCGGTGCGTCGATGGCGTCGAGCAGCGCCGCCACGTCGTCCGCGTCGTCGAGGCCGTAGCCCAGCCAGTCGCCGCTGGAGTGGCCGTGTCCGCGCAGGTCCGGCAGGACCACGCGGTGGCCCGCGGCGACGAAGCCCCGCGCGGTCTCGACGTAGGACGCCTTCTCGTCGCGCAGGCCGTGCAGGAGCACCACCGTCGCGCGGGGCGCGGTGGGCGTGAACACGAACGCCTCGATCGTCGCGCCCGCCCGCTCGACGTGGAGCCGGCTCGCGCCCTCCGGCGCCATGCCCGGGCCCGGCGCGCGCCCGCGGTTCGGGGCTTCGTAGAGCTGACCGAAGGCCCACTCGCGCGCGCCGAACGCCGCACCCGCGACGAGCGTTACGAGGCCGGCGAACGCGAGTGCCACCCGCCGTCTCTGCGCACGCCCGCTCACGGACAGGTCTCGTCGAGCGCGTGGATCGTCTCCATCGCGCCTTCGCTCACCGTGACGATCCCGCGGCCGTCGGCGAAGAAGCCTACCGACTCGCCCTGCGTCTCGCGGATCGCCGGCAGCTCGCGCGGGCTGCGGCCCCAGCGCTCGGCGGGCGTGCCGGGCGGCCCGTCGAAGAGGTACGTCCGCCGGTAGGTGCGCACCACGAAGCGCCCGCCGGCGTCGGCGTCCGCGCCGGTGATCCCGTCGAGTGCCCCGCGTGCAGGCAGGATCTCGCCGACCCGCTCGAGCACCCGGCGCGTCCCTGCGACGTGCGGCGCGGCGGCGCGGTACACACCCTGCGGCCCGGAGTTCTCCTTGGCGAGCAGGTAGAGATCGCCGCTCGTCGGATCGACGATCAGCGCCTCGCAGTCGTGCGGCGCGTCGGGGTAGGTGAAGGAGAAGCGCTCGTGCTCGGCGATGTGCAGCGGCTCGGCGCTCGGCGTACCGGGCAGCGCCGGCACCTCGGCGCGCACCACGTCGATCGAGCTCCGCGGCGTGCCGCCTTCGCGGGCCGCGTTGTCGCCCACGTCACCGAGCCAGATCCACTCGCGGCCGTCCCGCGCCTCGAGCGCGGCGTCCTCGAGGTCGAGGTGCGGGGCGCCGTCCACGATCACCTCGGCGAGCGTGCTCCCATCTCGGCGGAGCGCGAAGAAGCGGGCCTCCGTCTCGCCCGAGTCGTTGTGCACGTAGAGGACGTCGGGCCGAATCCGCGACACGACGAGGCCCGAGATCTCGTTGAGGCGCGCATCCGCCACCACGCCGAGGTCGCGGGCTGCGCTCCACGAGCAGCCCGCGGGTGCGTCCTTGGACGCGGGCACATCACGCACCGTGCCGTCCGTGCCGTCGGGCGGCACGGAGCTGCCAGCACACGCTCCGAGCAGCAGCGCAGCCGCCCGCACACCGCTCCGCCGCATCACCGCCCGCGGGCGCCCTTCAGCCCACCGACTCGTCGTTGTAGCGGACGATCGGGTTCCACGGGCCCTGGCCCGCGCGCGGCTGCCAGTTGTGCCAGATGTCGCTGCCCTGGCCCCAGTAGAAGAGCTCGAGGCGCCCATCCTGGTTCTGGCCGATCGCGAGATCGGTGGCCTGCTCCCCGAGGACCTCGTCGTCGGTGCCCCAGTCGCCGTTCGCGTGGGCCTGCCAGGTGTTCTTGATGAGGCCAGCCTGGTCGATGAAGAAGACCTCCAGCCGGCCGTCGCGGTTCGCCGCGACCGCGAGCTGCGCCGCCCGCACGCCGAGCGCCTCCTGCCCGTGCCAGTCGCCGTTCGGGGTGAGCTGCCAGTCGTGCCAGACGAGGTTCAGCTCGTCGCGCCAGAAGGCCTCGAGCCGCCCGTCCGCGTTCGCACCGACGACGATCTCCTTCGCCTTGCCCTTCAGCGCCTCGGCGCCGTGCCAGCGGCCGTTCGCGCTGGTCTGCCAGTCGTGGTGGATCGCGCCCTCGGCGGTGACGTAGAAGACCTCGAGCCGGCCGTCCTGGTTGCGGCCGACGGCGACGTCGACCGCGCTCGCCGCGAGCTGTCCGCCCTTGTCGCCGGCGCTGTCGGTGCCGCCGGTCTCGCTCGTCCAGTCGCCATTCGCCGCGACCTGCCAGTCGTGGTGCAGCGCCCCGTCCGCGCCCACCCAGAAGGCCTCGAGCCGGCCGTCGGCGTTCGCGGCCACCGCGACGCTCTTCGCCTTCGTCGCGAGGCGGTGCGCGCCGTGCCAGCCCGCGCCCGGTGCGGTCTGCCAGTCGTGCAGCAGCTCGCCTTCGGGCGTCACGTAGAAGACCTCGAGGCGACCGTCGGCGTTCACGCCGCACGCCACGTGCGCGGCCTTCGCGCCGAGCGTGCTCTCGCCCTTCCACAGGCCGTTCGGCCGCGCCTGCCAGTTGTGGCGGAGGCTTCCGTCCTTGGCGATGTAGAAGGCCTCGAGGCGGCCGTCGCGGTTGGCTCCGATGGCGATGCGTCGTTCCATCGCTCTCTTGTCGCAGGGCCGTCCCGCGGACGCAAGGGCCGCCGTGTGGGCTAGCGCTTGGTCCACCCCGACGCGGCCCGGGCGAAGGCGCGGAGGTCCTCGAGGTCGTGGCCCACCACCCTGGCGAGGAGCGCGAGGTCCACGTCGACGTAGTCGTGCACGAGCACGTTCCGGAGCCCCGCGGCGCGGCCCAGACGTGCCGCCAGCTCGGTCGGGATCCGGCCATGTCCGGCGAGCGTCGCGAAGGCCGCCCGCGCCGTCGCCGAGGGCGTCCAGCCTTCGCTCGCCACGACGTGGTGCGCGAGGTCGATGCAGGCCTCGACGGCCACCTGCAGCCAGCGCTCGACCGCGGCGCGCAGCACCGCGTCGGTCGCGAGGCGCTCCGCGTCGGCACATTCCGGGCGCGCGAGCTTGCCGAGCGCGTCGTGCAGCGCAAGCAGGCGCCGCGCGATCACGTTCGGGTCGCTCATTCGCCGCTCCAGCGGGCCTCTGCGGCCCGGCGGTAGAGCTCGCGGCGCGGGGCGTCGTCCTCGTAGGTGCGGGCGATGCGCACCTCGAGCGCGATGCGCTCCGGCCGGTCCCGTTCGAGCACGCGCGCGCCCGAGATCGCAGCGAAGGCGACCGCGGGATCGCAGCGCTCGAGGTCCACGACGTCGGTGCGCTCGCCGAGCGCGCCGAGGCGTGCGGTGAGCGCGTCGATGATCGAGAGGGTCGCGTCGAGGCGACCCGACACGTCGAGCCCGCGCTCGAAGCGCACCGCGAGATCGAGGTCGCTGTCCGGGCGCGCCTGGCCCGTCAGCCGCGAGCCGAAGACGTAGGCGACCCGCACCGCCGGAAAGGGGGCGAGGGCCTCGGTGATGGCCGCGAGCGTGCTCGGCTCCACCCTCCGAAGGTGACACGCGGCGCACGCCTCGGGGAGCGGCGTCAGCCGAGTGGTTCGAGCCCGGTCGTGGGCGTGACCTCGTCCGCGTCGTCCCAGACCAGCGTGCGCTCGGGCCAGAGCATCGCGGCGAGGCCACCATGGAAGTTCGCCGCGCGCCCCTCGGCCCGCTCGGCGAAGCGCCGGCCCACGCTGTAGTCGACGCAGAACACCTGCCCGCTCCACGCGAACGGCGGCACGTCGTCCCACACGTCGACCTTCTCGCGGCCGCCGTGGTCGCGGCGCCGCCGCCAGTAGTGGCCGACCACCGTCGGCACCGGCGCGCCCTGCTGCCACCACCGCGTGCGCGCCACCGTGCGCTGCTTGCCGCTGGCGTAGAAGTGCTGCTCGGGCGGCAGCGCGTGCTCGAGCCCGCTCGTCAGCACCTTGATCGGGTTCTCGTTCTGGTGCGCGAGGTCCCTCGCCTCGCCGCGCGTGCCGGCGCGATCGAGCGCGGCGTCGATGCGGCCGCGGTGCAGCGCGTCGAGCTCGGCGATGGCGCCACGCTCGGGCAGCGCCGCGAGGCTCGGGCCGTGATCGCAGGCGTGCACGACGCGCAGATCGTCGCGGCACAGGACGAGCGGCAGCGCGCCGAGGAAGCGGAGGAGGTCGGCCCGCTCGTCGTCCCGCGCCGGCACGCTGGCGAAGGGCGCGCCGTGGCCCCCGCCCGGACGACCGGGACGATCGGGGTGCCCGAGCAGCCAGCCGTTGCCTTCTTTCTTCACCCCCGCGAGCGCGTTGAGCTCGTGGTTGCCTGCGATGCACCGCGCCGCGCCGGACTCGACCAGCTCGCGCACCCGCCGCACCACCGCGGGGCTGTCGGGGCCGCGGTCGATGAGGTCGCCGACGAAGACCAGCACCCGGTCGGAGCGCGTGCCGCGCACGCCGAGGCGAGAGAGCAGGGCTTCGAGCGCATCGATCTCGCCATGCACGTCGCCGATGAGCGCGAGCGGGCCGGGCGGGAGAGGGGCGACGAGGGGCGGCATCCGAGGGGGAGGGTAGCTCGGTCGGCGGTCGGTGATCGGCTATCGGCTATCGGCTATCGGCTATCGGCTATCGGCTATCGGCTATCGGCTATCGGCTATCGGCTGTCCGCGGTCGGCGGCGATCGGTCTGCGGCAGGCGGCCGCTTCGCTGCGCGGGCCTCTGGTCAGGTCCGCGCGGCCGCTTCGCGGGTCTCGACGCCGCCTGCGCGCGATGGTGGGTGGGTGGGGTGCCGAGGGGGTGAAGGCGTCCTTGGACGTCGCGGAGGCCCTCGGATACGTGGCGTGCGACGCAGCACCCGTGAACGGCTGGGAGCCGGTCGCGCGGGTCTTCTGCAAGCTGCGCGGGCGAGGCCATGCGGCGGCCGGCCTTCGGGTTTCGCCGCCGCTGTCTGCCGCCCCTGTCCGCCGGCATGAGATCCGGCGTGCTTCTTCGAGGCGGAGGACCGTGCGCCCGAGGGGCCGCACGGGCGTGCAGACCGGCGGGGAACGCACGCGTCGTCCGGGCCGCGACGCCGCGGGCTCAGCGTGGGGCGACGAGCACGGCCAGGAGCTGCGTGACGCCGTCGTCGCTGGGGCGGAGGCGCAGCTCGGGGTGCTCGGGCGGCTCGTAGATGACGCCGGCGCCGGGGAGGGCGGCGGCGGGACCAGCGGCGGCGTAGAGGCCCTTCGTGTCGCGGGCGCGGCAGGTCGCCGCGTCGGTGTCGACGAAGACCTCGACGAAGCGCGCCGGGGCGAGGGCGCGGGCCGCGTCGCGAAAACGCCGGCGGTGCGCGGTGGCGGGGACGAGCACGGTGAGGCCCTGGCGCGCGGCGAGGGCCGCGAGCCGCGCGAGGGTCGCGTAGAAGCCCGCCCGGCCCGCCTCGTCGTAGCCCGGCGTGGGCACGAGGGCGGCCCGCACCGCGTCGCCGTCGAGGACCAGCACCGCCTCGCCGCGGGCGCGCAGCGCGGCCGCCGCGGCCTCGGCGAGCGTGCTCTTGCCCGACGAGGGCAGCCCGGTGAGCCACACGATGGCGCCGCTCACCGCATCGCGTCCTCACCGAAGCCCGGCATGAAGCGCGGTGCCTCGAGGCAGCGCTCGACGAAGCGGAGGATCCGGTCCCGCTCGTGCGCCTCGAGGTTCGGGTACCAGGCGGGGCTCGTCACCACGAGGCCGCGCCAGGCGAAGAAGGGCCCGAGCCGCTCTGGCAGGCCCGGATCGGGCCGCGCGTCGTCGTAGGCCGAGAGGAACGCCGCCCAGAGCCGGCCGAGGCCGTGCGCCCAGCGCTCGGGCGCGCCGACGCCGAAGAAGAGGAAGTTGATCGCCATGCACGCGACGTCGTCGGCGGGCTCGCCCTCGGCGCCCCGGCTCGCATCGAGCAGCACCGGCTCGCCGCCATCGAAGAGCACGTTGAACGGGTGGAAGTCGCCGTGCGTGCGGGTGAGCCGCGCGACGTCGTCGCGGAAGTGGTGGCGCAGCGTCAGGCACTGCCGCTCGATCGCGGCGATGCGCGCGGCGGGGGCCCCGGGCACGTCGCGTCCCGCGCCTCCGGCGTAGCCGTCGGCGATGCCGGCGATGCCCTCGCCCGAGCCGCAGAGATCCCGCCAGGCGCGCACGTACGCTCCCGGATGCGTGCCCGGTCGCGCGTGGATCTCGGCGAGCAGGCGGGCGAGGCGCCGCGCGCGTTCGACGTCGCCCTCCGTCGCGCCGTGCGCGGCCACGCGGCGCAGGTCCACCGCGTAGGGGCGACCGGCGGCCCACTCGGTGAGCAGGTACGCCTCGCCCGCGCCGGCGAGTGAGACGAGCTCGGGGCCCGCGATCACCCCCACGTCCACCGCGCGCGCGTGCCGCGGCAGCGCGCCGAAGGTGTCCCAGGCGAGCAGCATCGCCGCGACGCGGTCGCTCCGCCGGTCGTGGCCGAACGCGTCCGGCGTGGCGGTGTGCAGCACGAGGTCGCGGCGTGCGCCGGCCACCTCGAGGGTCAGCCGGATCGGGCGCCCGTAGCCCAGGCCCTTCACGGTCTCGCCGGCTCCGCCCGCTTCGTCGACCCCGAGCGGCACCGCCGACACCACGCGGCCGCCGGGGTGCAGCGCCGAGAGGCGCGCGAGGAGGCCGGGGGGCAGCCGCGCTTCGACGTGGTCGTTCACCGGAGGCTGTCTGCGCCCCGCGCGCTGGGCGGCAGCCTCGAACGCCTCGGTCGTCGGGGGTCGGTGCGGGCGCCTCGGTCGGCCCGGTCCAGCCGCCCCCCGTGCTACCTTCCTGCTTCATGACGGCTGCGCGAAAGCTGGCCACCTACGCCGACGTCCTCGCGGCCCCCGAGCACATGGTCGCCCAGGTGATCGACGGGGAGCGCGTGCTGCTGCCGCGGCCCGCGAGCCGGCACGCGCTGGCGGCGAGCGGTCTCGGCGCGGAGCTCGTCACCCGCTTCGGGCGGGGGCGCGGCGGTCCCGGCGGCTGGCTCATCCTCCACGAGCCCGAGCTCCACCTCGGGGCCGGTCCGCAGATCCTCGTGCCCGACCTCGCCGGCTGGCGCATCGAGGGCGCGACCTTCGACCCGAACGGGGCCTTCATCGACGTCGCGCCGCACTGGATCGCCGAGGTGCTCTCGCCCGGCACCGCGCGCCTCGACCGCGGCCGCAAGGCGGACCTGTACGCCTCCTTCGGCGTCGAGCACCTCTGGCTCGTCGATCCCGAGGCGCGTCACGTCGAGGCCTTCGAGCGGCGCGGCACCGCGTGGCTGCGGCCCGGCCTCTTCGCCCAGGTCGACGCGCGCATCCCGCCCTTCGACGCCGTCGAGCTCGACCTGCCCTCGCTCTTCGTGTTCCCGAGCGAGCGCTGAGGTCCGCGGCGCCCCGGCTGGAGGGCTCAGCGCCCGCTGTCGAGCGCGACGTCGGCGATCCAGCGCAGCGCGGTGTAGGCGGCGAGGGTGCGGATCCGCTCGCGGCTGCCGCCGAAGTGCAGCGCGCGCGGCTCGGCGCGCTGACCGCGGCGCGCCAGGGCCATCCACACCGTCCCGACCGGCTTCTGCTCGGAGCCGCCCCCGGGCCCGGCGATGCCGGTGATGGCCACCGCGAGGTCGGCGTCGGCCAAGCGCAGCGCACCGTCGGCCATCGCGCAGGCGACCTCCTGGCTCACCGCGCCGTGGGCCCGCAGCTCGTCCTCGTTGACGCCGAGCACCCGGATCTTCGAGGCGTTCGAGTAGGTGACTGCGTCGAGCGTCAGGTACTCCGAGCTGCCGGGGACGGAGGTGATCAGCTGGCCGACGAGGCCCCCGGTGCAGGACTCCGCGAGCGCGAGGGTGAGGCCCCGATCGCGCAGCGTGCGGCCCACGAACGCCGCGAGCGTGTCGTCGCCCTCGCCGTAGACCACCGAACCGAGCCGGGCTCGTACCGCGCGCGCGGCCCGCTCGGCCCCGGCCTGCGCCTCGGCTTCGCTCGTTGCGCGCACCAGCACCTTCACCTCGATCTCGGGGAACGAGGCGCGGTAGCCGATCGTGAGGCCGGGCTCTTCGGCCTCGAGGCCGGCGAGCTTCTCGCCGACGATGGACTCGGGCAGTCCAAAGCAGCGCAAGCGGATCTGGTGGCTCGTGCGGGGCACGACCGCGGCGATGCGCGGCTGAATGTGGTCCTCGAAGAGGCGCCGCATCTCGTGCGGCACCCCCGGCGTGAAGAAGAGCGTCGCGCCGCGGTGCTCGACGAGGAAGCCCGGCGCGGTCCCGACCGGGTTCGGCAGCACGGTCGCGCCGATGGGGAAGTCCGCCTGCTTCAGGTTGGTGGGCGAGGCGGTGCGGCCGAGCGCGGCGAAGCGGCGGTGGATGGCATCGACCGAGCCGCCGTCCCGTACGAGGCCGACACCCAGCAGCCGCGCCGCGGCCTCGGTCGTCAGGTCGTCGGTCGTCGGCCCGAGCCCACCGGTCACGATCACGTACCGCGCCCGGCCCGCGGCGAGATCGAGTGCCTCCACGATGCGCTCGATCTCGTCGTCGACGGTGAGCCGCAGAAGGACTTCGGCGCCAAGCGCGGTGAGCTCCGCGCTCAGGAAGCTCGCGTTCGTGTCCGTCAGCTCACCCCGGGTGAGCTCGGTCCCGATCGAGACGAGGGCCGCGCGGACCGCGCACATGTGGGGCTTGTATCACGGAAATCCGGTCGTCCGCGATGCCCCCGAGTCCGCGCGCGCCGTGGCGGGCAAGGCCTCGCGTGGTAGCACCCCTGCCCCATTGCCCGCTCGGGGGCAGGGCTCCATACGACCCGCCTCGCACGAGGTCCTCGCATGATCAGCGCACGACATCTGAACCCGGTCCGGCACAGCCTGCCGTGGCTCGCTGCCCTCCTCCTACCGCTCCTGCCCGGCGCACGTCTCTCCCAGGCGCTCGCGCAGGAGGGCGCGGGTCCGGTCGCGGCGACGGCGCCGGCGGAGTCCGGCAACGCGCTCACCCGCCTCACGCTCCGCCGCGAGACCCTCGCGAACGGCCTCCGCGTGGTGCTCAACCCCGAGCCGACCATCCCCACCGTCGCGGTCGCCGTCTACTACGACGTCGGCTCGCGGAACGAGGTGCGCGGCCGCTCGGGCTTCGCCCACCTCTTCGAGCACATGATGTTCCAGGGCTCGGCGAACGTGGGCAACGACGAGCACTTCGCGCTCATCAACCGGCGCGGCGGCTCGGCGAACGGCACCACCAGCGAGGACCGGACGAACTACTACGAGACGCTGCCCTCCAACGAGCTCGCGCTCGGCCTCTGGCTCGAGGCGGACCGGATGGCCTCGCTCGCGATCACCACCGAGAACTTCGAGAACCAGCGCATCATCGTCATCCAGGAGCGCGAGCAGAGCTACGTCAATCAGCCCTACGCGCCCTCGTTCCTCCGGATCAACGAGCTCGCCTACGGCGACTACTTTCCCTACGCGCACTCGACCATCGGCGACATGGCCGACCTGACCGGCGCGCCGCTCAGCGCGGTGCAGGAATTCTGGAACTCCTACTACGCGCCCAACAACGCCGTCGTCTCGGTCGCGGGTGACTTCGATCCCGACGAGGCGATGCGGCTCATCGAGGAGTACTTCGGGTCGATCGAGCGCCGGACGGTGCTGCCCTACGAGCCCCCGCCGTTCGTGCCGCAGACCGCCGAGCGCACCGAGGTGATCACCGACGCGCACGCGGACCTGCCGGCCTTCCACGTCACCTGGCACATCCCGCCGAACCGCGAGCCGGATCACTACCCGCTCGAGCTGCTCGCGATGCTGCTGGCCGACGGCGAGAGCTCGCGGCTCTACCGCACGCTGGTCCACGAAGAGGAGCTGCTCGCCGACGTGAGCGTGTCGACCGACGACCGCCGCGGACCGGACCTCTTCTCGGTCTTCGCCCTGCTCACCGAGGGACACACCGGCGAGGAGGTGCGGCCCCGCATCTACGAGGCCATCGAGCGCGTCGCCCGCGAGGGCGTGCCGGAGCGCGAGATGGAGCGCGTCCGCAACCGCGTCCGCACCTATTTTCTCCTCGGACTGCAGGGGAACATGGAGCGCGCCCAGGGCTTCGCCGAATTCGAGATGTACTTCGGCGACGCGCGCCTGCTCACCACCGAGATGGACCGCTACCTCGCCGTGACCCCCGCTGACATCCAGCGCGTCGCGGGCCAGTACTTCGCTCCGACGAACCGCACCGTGCTCGACGTGATCCCGCAGCCCGCCGAAGGAGGTGCGCCGTGAACCGCTTCATCCTCTCGCTCCTCCTATCGCTCGGCTGCTCGGGCGCGCCCACCGAGACCGCTACCGCGCCCGATCCCGCCGCCGAGGGCGGCGGAGAGGTCGTCGCGGTCCGTCCCCGCATGGAACCTCCGGCGTCCGGTCCCGCCCGCGACGTGAGCCTGCCCCCCATCACGCGCACGAGCCTCGCCAACGGCCTCGAGGTGAACGCGGTGCCGACGAGCTCGTCGTTCCCGCTCGCCTACCTGCGTCTGGTGATCCGCTCCGGGTTCGCCGCCGACCCGGCTGAGCTGCCCGGCCTCGCCGGCCTCGTCGCGAACATGCTCAAGGAGGGCACGCGCACCCGCACGAGCGCCGAGATCGCCGAGACGATCGAGTACCTCGGCGCGGATCTGCAGGTCGGCATCGACCCGATGCAGACGAGCCTGACCATCCGCGGCACGGCCGATCAGCTCGACGCGATGATGGCGATCCTCGCGGACGTGGCGATGAACCCGCGCTTCGACGCCGAGGAATTCACGCGCCTACAGCGCCGCGAGACCGAGCGCCTCGTCGTCAGCTACGGCGACGCCTCGGTCGTCGCGCGCCGAGAGTTCTACCGGGCCATCTACGGCGAGCATCCCTACAACCACGTCGACGCCACGCCCGCGGCGATCGAGCGCGCCCGCACCCGCGACCTCACGGCCTTCCACCGCACGCACTACGTGCCCGGCAACGCCTTTCTCGTCGTCGCGGGCGCGGTGACCCCCGAGACCGCGCGGGCCGCGGCCGAGAGCGCCTTCGGCCGCTGGCGCCGTCGCCCCGTGCCGACCCTGCGTCTGCCCGAGCTGCCCGCCCGCACCGGCCGCGAAGTCATCGTGGTCCACCGCCCTGGCTCGCAGCAGTCGGTCATCAACATCGGCAACCTCGCGCTCGCGCGGAACGACGCGGACTGGATCCCCCTGGAGGTCGCCAACGAGATCCTCGGCGGCTCGGCGAGCGCGCGCCTGTTCATGGACCTGCGCGAGCGCCGCTCGCTCACCTACGGCGCCTACTCCGGCGTCGACGAGCTCGCCGTGCCCGGACCGTTCCGCGCGCGCGGAGGCATCGGCCGCGATCCGGCCAACCCCGAGCTCGACCGGAGCGGTCTCGCGATGGACGCGTTCATGGAGCACCTCGTCCGCATCACGACCGAGGCGCCGAGCGCCGACGAGGTGCGCGACGCAACGCAGTACCTCTCCGACTCCTTTCCGCTCTCCATCGACACGATCGGCCGCGTGGCGTGGATGGTCGGCTACCTGCGCATCTTCGGCCTGCCCGACGACTATTGGGACGGCTACCGGAGCGCGATCCGCTCGGTCACGCCGGAGCAGGCGCTCGCTGCGGCCCGCGCGCACATCGACCCGGAGCACGCGCTCATCGTGGTGGTCGGCGACGCGACCACGGTCGCACCGCTGATGCGCCGCTGGGGCCCGGTGCGGGTCGTGGACATCGACGACGGTCACGAGGTCTCGCGCTTCGACATGGAGCCGGCGCCCGCGGCGGAGTGAGCGGTGAGCGCGCTGTTCTCACCGCTGCCGCTCCGTCCGGGGCTCGTCGCCCGCAACCGCGTGTGGCTCGCGCCGCTCACGAACATGCAGAGCCATCCGGACGGGCGCTGCTCGGCGGCGGAGGAGCGCTTCCTCGGGATGCGCGCGGACGGCGGCTTCGGTCTCGTCGAGACGTGCGCCGCGCACGTGACCCAGGACGGCAAGGGCTGGCCCGGCGAGCTCGGCGTGCACGACGACGCGATGCTGCCCGGACTCACCACGCTCGCCGGGCGGATCCACGCAGGCGGCGCGCTCGCGAGCGTGCAGCTCTTTCATGGCGGCTTGCGGGCCAACGGGGCGGAGAGCGGCCTGCCGATCCTCGCGCCGAGTCCGAGCGACGAGGTCCCGGCGGCGGTCGAGGCGAGCGAGGAGGACCTGCACCGCATCGTCGGCGCCTTCGGGACGGCCGCGGCGCGCTGCGCGGCGGCGGGCTTCGACGCGGTCGAGATCCACGGCGCCCACGGCTACCTGCTTTCGCAGTTCCTCGGCACGCACTACAACCGGCGCGCCGACGGCTGGGGCGGGCCCCTGACGCACCGGGCGCGGCTCGTCCGCGAGGTGACGCGGGCGGTGCGCGCCGCGGCGCCCTCGCTCAGCCTCGCGGTGCGCCTGTCGCCGGAGGACTTCGGGCAGGCCAAGGGGCTCGATCTCGACGAGTCCATTCAGGTGGCGCAGTGGCTGGTCGAGGACGGCGCCGAGGTCATCCACCTGTCCCTCTGGCGCGCCGCCCAGAACACCACCAAGCGGCCGGCGGAGCACGCCGTCCCGCTCTTTCGCGCGGCGCTCGGCGATACCGCCACGATCGTGTCGGCTGGGGGCATCTCGACCCGCGACGAGGCGGAGGCGCAGCTCGCGCTCGGCGCCGACGCGGTCGCGCTCGGCCGCGCCGCCATCGCGAACCACGACTGGCCTCGGCGCGCCGCCGAGGACGCGCCCGTCGCCCGGCCTCCCGTCACCGCCGCGCACCTCGAGGCCGAGGGCCTCGCCCCCGGCTTCGTCGAGTACATGCGCAAGTGGAAGGGCTTCGTGGCCTGAGCGCGACCGCGCGATCTGGCGCGGAGCGCCTGCGGGCCCCAGGAGCGTCCCATGGAGCGCAGCGAGGTCGTCATCGCCGGGGCGACCGGTTTCATCGGGCGGGCGCTCGGGGAGCGGCTTGCGGGCCGCTTCGCCGTGCGGGGGCTGACGCGGGGCGCGGCGCGAACGGCCGGCAGCCTGGTGCTCCGTACCGCCGACCTCTTCTCACTCCGCGACGCCGAGCAGGCCCTCGAGGGCGCGCGCTACGCCGTCTACCTCGTGCACTCGATGCTGCCCTCGTCGCGACTCACGCAGGGCCGCTTCGAGGATCTCGACCTCATCTGCGCCGACAACTTCGCGCGTGCCGCCCGCCGCGCCGGGATCGAGCAGATCGTCTACCTCGGCGGCATCCTCCCCGAGGCCGCCTCGCTCTCGCCCCACCTCGCGAGCCGCCTCGAGGTCGAGCAGGCGCTGGGCTGGACCGGCGTGCCGGTCACCGCGCTCCGCGCCGGCCTCGTCGTGGGCCCGAGCGGCTCGTCGCTGGAGATGATGGTGCGCCTCGTCCGGCGCCTGCCGGTGATGGTCACCCCGCGCTGGACCGAGTCCCTCTGCCAGCCGGTCGCGCAGGACGACGTCATCGCGCTCCTCGATCACGTCGTGGGCCGGCCGGAGTGCTTCGGCGAGGTCTACGACGTGGGCGGCCCCGACGTGCTCAGCTACCGCGCGCTCATGGAGCTCACCGCCGAGGTGCTCGGCGTCCAGCGCCGGATGCTCCCGGTGCCGGTGCTCACGCCGCGCCTCTCCCGGCTGTGGGTCTCGACCGTGACCGGCGCCCCGGCCCAGCTCGTCGCGCCGCTCGTCGAGAGCCTCGCGCACCCGATGCTCGCCCGCGACGCGCGCTTGTATGCCTCGGCGGGCCTCACGCCGACGCCGATCCGCGAGGCCCTCGCGCGGGCCATCGCCCTGACCGCGCCCGAGCGGCCCCGCGCCTACGAGGCCTCGCCCGATCGCGTTCGCCGCGACGTGCGCTCGGTGCAGCGGCTGCCGCTGCCGCCGGGGCGCGATGCCCAGTGGGTCGCCGAGGAGTACCTGCGCTGGCTCCCGGGCGGGGCGCGCCCGCTCGTCGTCGAGCGTCTCGAGGGACACCGCTGCCGCTTTCGGCTCGTCGGGGTGCCGACGCCGCTGCTCGAGTTGACCCACGTGCCAGAGCGCTCCAGCGCCGATCGGCAGCTCTTCTTCGTCACCGGCGGGGCGCTCGCCGAGGCGGGAGGGCGCGGTCGCCTCGAATTCCGCACCACACCCGACGGGCAGTCGGTGATCGCCGCGGTCCACGAGTTCGTCCCCTCGCTCCCCTGGCCCATCTACCGGGGCAGCCAGGCCCTCGCGCACCTCGCGGTGATGCATGCCTTCGGGCGCCACCTCGGCCGGGCCGCCTCGGCGCCGGGCGAGCCCGTCCCCGTCGCGGCCTGACCGGCTGGCCGCCGGCTCCGGCCGCGGCTAAAGCCCGCCGTTGACGGACGACGCCTCCGACGCACCGAAGCCACGCCGCGCGACCGGGGCTGCCCGCGTCGGCCGGGGCCTCGCCATCGCCCTCTACTGGACCATCACTCTCTGGGTCTGCCTCTCGGCGCTGGTCTCGGTGGTGCCCCAGGTCTTCTGGCCCGGAGAGCGGGCCGGCCGCCTCGAAGACCTATCCGCCGACGCCTGCGGGGCGCCTCTGAGGGCCCTTCACCGCGACCTGCTCGAAGGCGCCGCGGGCGACCTCTCCGGCCTCGCGATCCCCTCTTCGAACCGCGGGCGCTGGCTCGAAGGGTGGGACGGGCGCTATCGTGCGCTCGAGGCGGCCTGTTCCGGGCGCCCTTCTTACGACCTGCTCCTGCGCCTGCGGTACGCCATCGAAGACGATCTTCGATGGGCCGAAGGTGACTCGACCCTGGCACACGACGTGGTCCTCGCGCTCGACGCGGAGGACCGCGGGAATTGACGATCTCCGAGATGAACCTCCCCGCTGCTTCCGAGCCGGCTCCGCCTGCCCCCACCTTCGACTCTCTCTCCCTCTCGCCGGAGGTGCGGCGCGCCATCGACGAGATCGGCTGGGTCAATCCCACCCCGGTCCAGCTCGCCGCCTGGGAGCCCGCCCAGCGGAGCCGGGACCTCATCGTCCAGGCCCGCACCGGCACCGGCAAGACGGCGGCCTTCGCGCTCCCCCTCGTCGACAAGCGCATCCGGCCCGAGCCGGTGGTGCAGGCGCTCATCCTCGCCCCGACCCGTGAGCTCTCGCTCCAGTCCGCGCGCGAGCTCGAGCGCCTCGGCAAGTACCGCGAGATCCGCACCACTGCCGTCTACGGCGGTGCCTCGATGGAGAAGCAGGTGCGCGAGCTCGAGGAGGGGGCGCAGGTCGTCTCCGGGACGCCCGGCCGCGTCCTCGATCACCTCAAGCGCGGCACGCTGAAGGTCGACGAGCTCCGCACGCTGATCCTCGACGAGGCCGACGAGATGCTCTCGATGGGCTTTGCCAAGGAGCTCAACGCCATCGTCGAGTTCCTGCCCAAGACCCGGCAGACCTGGCTCTTCTCGGCGACGATCGACGAGCAGGTCCTGCGCATGGCGAGTCGGGTCCAGAAGGACCCGGAGCACATCACGCTCTCGAGCGATCAGGTCGGCGCGCAGACGCTCAAGCACTTCGTCTACCTCGTCAGCGGCGTCGGCAAGGCGCGCGACCTCGTGCGGGTGATCGAGGTCGAGAACCCCGAGAGCGCCATCGTCTTCTGCAACACGAAGATCGCGACCGAAGAGGTCGCCAAGGAGCTGCAGGCGGCCGGCTACGACGCCGACTGGCTGAACGGCGATCTGCCGCAGAGCGAGCGCGAGGCGGTGCTCGCGCGCACGCGGAAGAGCGAGCTGCGCTTCCTGGTCGCGACCGACGTCGCGGCGCGCGGCATCGACATCTCGCACCTCACCCACGTCATCAACTACGACTTCCCCGACGCGAACGAGCAGTACGTGCACCGCACCGGCCGCACCGGCCGAGCGGGCCGGACCGGCACCGCCATCTCGCTCATCGCCCCGACCGACCTCGGCCAGCTCTACTACCTGCGCCTGCAGTACAAGATCTTCCCGGTCGAGCGCAGCCTGCCGAGCGCGGGCGAGCTGAAGACGCGGGCCGAGCTCGACCGCATCGAGATGCTCATCCAGGCCTTCGGCGCCTCGAACCTGCTCGGCCAGGGCGCGAAGGAGGCCGACCGCGCCATCGCCCGCCGCATCCTCGCCCACGACGACGGCGAACGCATCGTGGCGGGCCTCGTGCGGGCGTTCTTCGGCGCGCAGCCGGACGCCGAGAGCGACGAGCAGGCGGCTGCCGCCCGCCGCAGCAAGCCGCCCCGCCCTGCGCCGGAGCCCGGCGCAGAGGCGGAGCGCAAGGCCGAGCCTCGGGGCCGCGACGAGCGTCGCCGCGACGAGGAGCGCGGCGAGCGCCGCCGCCGCCGCGAGGAGCGCGTCGAGCGCGCAGAGGCCGAGGCACCGGCGGAGCCGGCGGCTGCGAGCGCCAAGGAGGCCCCGAGCGATGGGCCCAGCCCGCCGGTCGAGGCGAGGGCCTCGGCGGAGCCCGAGGGGCCGGGCGGCGAGGGCGAGGAGCGCCCGCGTCGTCGTCGCCGCCGTGACCGTGACGCAGAGGCGCGGCCGCCCGAGGCTGCGCCTTCCATCGAGGCCCCGCGGGAGCGCGAGCCCCGCGCCTTCGGCCCGGATGACGCGTACACGAACCTCTTCCTCAACGTCGGCAAGCGCGACGGCGTCAAGGTCGTCGACCTGCTCCGGCTCTTCGAGTCCCAGGCCGGCCTGGGCAAGGAGCAGCTCGGGCGGATCCGCATCCGCGACCGGCACTCCTTCGTCGCCGTACCGAAGGACGCGACCGAGCGCGCGATCGCCCAGCTCACCGGGTTCGAGCACGCCGGCCGCGCTCTCGCGGTGGAGGTCGCCCGCGCCGACCAGCAGGTCGAGGCGCCGGCGCAGGAAGAGAGCGGCCCCGCGTGAGCGTGCGGGGCTTCTGGCTGCTCGCGCTCCTGCTCGCCGGGTGCGGCGGAGAGCCGGAGGGCCTGCCCGAAGCCACGAGCGGCGCTGCCGGGCGAAGCGTCCGAGGTGGCCGCTTCGGCGCTGCAGCGCCGGCCGCCCCGGCCCCCGAAGCCGCTCCGGCGCCGCCCCCAGCGCGCGGCGCCGGGGGGGTCGCGGCGCGCCTCCGGGCCCGCGAAGAGGCCGTCGATCCTCCGGTCCCGTACAGCACGCGCCCAGCCGCGGAGGGGCCTCTGCCAGCCGCCGCCGAGGCCGCGCCCGCGGCACGCGACTTCGAGGCCGAGCTTCGCTCCGCCTACGTGCCGCCGCTGTCCTGCTTCACCTACGAGCGGGCGGCCGAGCTCGGCGCATCGCTCCGGATGCGGGTCAGCGTCACCCTCATGCCGAGCGGCCGTGTCACCCGCGCGGGCGTGTCGGCATCGGGCCTCACCCCCGCGGAGATCGACTGCCTCGAGCAGGCCGCGATGTCCGTCGCACTCGCCGCGCCGGTCGAGGGCGCTCCGCGGACGGTCAGCACCAGCATCGAGTTCGCGATCGAGACCCGTCCGGCTCCCGCGGAGGAGTGACGTCGCCGCGCGTCACGCGTCGGGGCACGCGCGCCCCGCGCCTGCGGTGTCGGGCAGCGCGACGTCGGGCCAGCCGCGCGCCGGGTCCTCGAGATACCGGTAGCGGAGGTAGTGGCTCGTCACGCGCCGTACGTAATTTCGGGTCTGTCCGAAGGGGATCCAGTCGACGAAGCGGTCGAGTTCCCATGTGCCCCGGCACGCCGGGCTGGCCCACCACTCGGCGACGCGGTGCTCTCCGGCGTTGTACGCAGCGAAGGCTGCCGGCACGCCCACGAGCCCGACGAGATCAGCGAGGTAGCGCGCCCCGAGGCGGATGTTCACGCGGGGCTCGAACAAGAACTCCCGCGAGAAGCGCCCCGACGGAGCCAGCAATCCCAGCGCGGCCGCGACCCGGGCCCCCGTCGCCGGCAGCATCTGCATCAGGCCGATCGCATCCGAGATCGACACCACCGTCGGCTGGAACGCGCTCTCCTGGCGCATCACCGCCCAGATCAGTGCTGGCTCGATGCCGCTCTCGGCGGCCGCCGCGTGGACGTGCGGCGCGAATGCCGACGGATACGCGGCCCGCCAGGCCCACTCCGTCTCGACGGTGAGCGGGGCCGACAGGAGCGCGCTGCCCGCGACCAGCCGGTGCGCGCGATCGGTCCCGCCGACCTCCAGGTACGCGGTCACGAGCGCCCGGAGGCCATGGGCCGCACGGAGCGCGCGCTCGTTCTGCCGGAGGCTGTTCGCCGCGTCCTCGTCGAGGCCGAGACGGCGAAAGAACGCCGCGGCCGCGGGCCAGACGATCGGGGCCTCGGGCTCGCTCGAGGTCGGCACCACGGGGAAGGGTGCCGGATCGGGCTCGCCGGCGCGGAGAAGCCGCTGCCGCGCCAGCAGCGCGTAGTAGTGCAATGGCTCGCCCGCAACGATCGCTCGGTACGTCTCGTAGGCCGCGGTCCGCGCACCCCGGGCTTCGTCGACTCGGGCCCGCCAGTAGCGCGCACGCAAACGCTCCAGCGCATCGTCCGCGAGCCGAGCGAAGGCCTCGAGCTCGCGCGCGGCATCGTCCCACCGACGTCGGTCGAACGCATCCATCGCCAGCCGGAAGCGCGCCTCGCGCGCGTAGTCACCGGTGCGGTGTGCCGCGAGGAAGCGCCGCAGGCTGCGCCGGCCTCGCGCCGGATCGATGTCGAGCTCGCTCCGCGCCGCCAGGTACGCCGCCTCGACCGCATGTCGGTCGCGGGGGTGCGCCCGCACGAAGGCCGCAAGCGCCCGTACGCCCTCGTCGTCGTCGCGCGCCCGGTGCAGCGTGCGCGCGGCGAAGAACGCGTCTTCGGCGGCGTGCGGCCCGCCGATCGACGCGGCCTCGGTGAGCAGGGCGTGCGCCTCGGCGCGGCGGGCGCGGTAGTGGGCCATGCCGATCGCGTGGAGCGCCTCGGCGCGTGCTTCGCCGCGCTCGGGCAGCGTGGCGCGGCCGTCCTCGCCGCGAGCGTCTCGGAGCGCCGCACACTCGGCGAGCGCCTGCTCGTGGTGGTGGCGCTCGCTGAGCCGGGTGATGCGCTGAAGCCGCTCGTCGAGCGTGAGCCCGGTTGCACCTCCGCCGAGCCGCGTCGCCACCGCCCACGCGCTCGCGTCGTCGGGGTGCTCCGGCCGCTCCACGAGCAGCTCGCGCAGCGTCGAGAGCGCTTCGTCCCGCCGACCCGAGAGCTCGAGCGCCTCGACGAGCAGAAGGCGCAACGCGAAGCCGTCGGTGTCATCGCCTTCCTCGGAGATCGCCGCGCGCAATGCGTCCGCCGCCTCGTCCGCCGCGCCTCCGTCCCGGGCCCGCGCGAGCATCGCCTCGGCCAGCAGCGCCCGCGCCCGACGCGAGCGGGGCGCCACGATCGCGAGGTCGGCGCAGGCCGCATCGATCGCGCCCGCAGCGAGCGCGAGCCTACCGCGCCGAAGGCGAAGATCCGCCTCCACCTCTGCGGGCCAGTCCAGCGCGTCCAGCTCCAGGCCTGCGTAGGCCGCCTGCGCCGCCGCGGGATCGGCGGCTTCTTCGGCGAGCCGGCCCTGCAGGTAGAGTGCCTCGGGGCCCGAGGCGCCCGCGAGCGCCCGCAGCGCGCCGTCGGGATCGCCCGCTTCGCGGTACGTGCGCGCCCGTTCCATGGTCTCGGCGTCCTGTCCGCCCAGGTGCGACGCCGGCAGGGCGCAGAGCAGCAGCAGGAGCGGGCCGACCCGGCGCATCCCGTCGGTCTACCACGCCGCAGGCGCGAGCTCGCGCACCGCGACGATGTCGTAGGCGGGCTCGCCCGGCACCTTCTCGCGCCGGCCCGTGTAGAGCGCGAGGCGCGCGAGTACGAGACTCCCTCCCGGGCCGCAGTCCATCGCCCAGCGAAGCGCGCCTTGCCGCTCGATGTCGGAGGCCCGCGCGTGCAGGCGCGCGAGCGTGATGTGCGGGAGCGGCGCGTGCGTCTGCTCCGGCACGCCGGCCGCGGCGCTCGCCGCGGCGCGCACGCGCAGCATGGCGTCCGCGAGCTTCGGGGCATCCTCGAGCAGCGCCGAGAGCGCGGTCCAGCGCCCCTCCGGGCCGAGCGGTACCACCCGGCCGATCGACGCCTGCATCGCCTGCACATCGACCGACGAAACCGCGTCGAACGCCGCCTGCGCCCGCGCGGGGGGCACGCCGCCGAGGAAGGCGAGGGTCACGTGCACGTCGGCCGGATGCAGGGCCCGGACCCGCGGCGGGAGCGTGCGGATCCGCGCCGTCCGCCACGGGCCATCCTCGACCGGGATCGCGAGGAAGGAACTGGGAAAGCCGCCCGCCAACTCAGCCCCTCGTTCCGGCCTGCGGGGGAACCTTCCGCTCACGCCTGCGCATCGCGGCCACGCTAGGTTCCCTCGCCGCCGCTGCCGAGGAGCCAGGCAGCGGCGCCTCGCCGCGCGTTCGCGCGGGCGTGGCTCGCGTCGCTCGCGCCGGGCTCGGCGAGCGCCACGGCGAGTTCGTCGGCGAGCCCTTCGAGGGTCTCTGGCGCCCGCAGCACCGGCCGGGCGAGCGGCTCCGGACATCGCCCCATCACACCGGCCGCAGCGCGCAGCACCGCGGGATCGACGGGTACGTCCGTCCGGGGGCGCGGCATCACGGAGAGCGCCCAGCCGAGCACCGCCGCGCCCTCCACCGAGGATCGAGCGCCCTCGCGATCGGAGCGCCCCATGCCGCCCAGCGTCGGCTCGAAGAGGAGCCCCTGCGTCTGCTCGTCGAGGGCCTCCTCGAGTCCTTCGCTTTCGATCCAGCGCCGCAGCGCACCGAGCTCCGCGAGCGTCGCGGCTGCTCGCTCTTCGAGCGCGAGCCTTGCAGCGACGGCGCCGAGCACCCTCAGCCGCCGGGCCACGCGCGCCGCGTCGGGACGGGCCGTCCGCGCTTCGGAGCGTGGCTGGGCGGCGTGCGGCACGCCGATCGCTGCGCCGCAGGTGTCGCGGACCACCCCACCATCGAGCACCAGACCTCCTCGCTCCCGCGCCTCGGACCAAAAGCCTTCCGCGGCGCGGTGCCGAGACATGGACGCCTCGGCGCTCAGACCGAGCACGGCCTGCGTTCCGTCGAGCCGCGCCTGGATCGAAGGGTCGCTGTTGCCGCAGGCGCGCGCGAGGTAGCCGCGAAGGCCGCGCACCTGCGCGGCCACGGCGTCGGGGTCGGTGAGCAGCGTCCATCGCGCGAGTCGGCCCTCGACCGTCCACTCGAGCGGCTCGGGCGCTGCGGCGCGCGGTGTGTAGAGCGAGAGCTGGAGCGGGACGAGGGCGCGCACCACGGCCAAGTCTCACTCGGACATCGCGGCGACCGGCTCGACCTGTGCCCGTCCACCGAGGACCCGCTGGGCCCGTTGCAGGTCGAGCTCGCCCTCCCAGCGGGCCACGGCCAGGGTCGCCACCGCGTTGCCGATCAGGTTGGTCAGCGCCCGCGCTTCCGACATGAAGCGGTCGATGCCGAGCAGCAGCGACAGCCCGGCGACCGGGATCGTACCGGTCGACTGCAGGGTCGCCGCGAGCGTGACGAAGCCCCCGCCCGTCACCGCCGCCGCGCCCTTGCTGGTGAGGAGCAGGACCCCGAGCAGCGCAAGCTCCTGGCCCAGCGTGAGGGGCGTGTCGGTCGCCTGCGCGACGAAGACCGCGGCCATCGTCAGGTAGATGCTCGTCCCATCGAGGTTGAACGAGTACCCCGTCGGCACCACCAGCCGCACCACACCCGCGCTCGCGCCCGCCTGCTCCAGCTTGTTCATGAGCTGCGGCAGCACCGACTCGCTCGACGAGGTCCCGAGCACCACGAGGAGCTCCTCTTTCAGGAAGCGAAGCAGCGCGAAGATCGAGAGCCCGATCGTCCGGAGCACCAGCCCGAGGACGGCGAACACGAAGACGAGCGCGGTCGCGTAGAAGCCGATCATCAGCTTGCCGAGGCTCAGGAGAGAGCCCGCGCCGAAGTGCCCCACCGTGTAGGCCATCGCGCCGAACGCGCCGACCGGCGCCGCGCGCATCACCAGCGCGACGAGCCGGAAGAAGACCACGGCGAGCGCCTCCATGCCGTGCAGCACCGGCTCGGCGCGCCTGCCCGCCGAGCTCATCGCGAGGCCGAAGAGCACCGCAACCAAGAGCACCTGCAGGATCTCGCCGCCCGTGAACGCGCTCACGAAGCCGGTCGGGACGATCCCAGTGAGGTGCTGCACCAGCGTGGTGTTCTCCCGGCCGTGCGTGGTGTGTTCGAGGGCCCCCGCATCGAGCGTGCTCGGATCGGCGTGGATCCCCACGCCCGGCTCGAGGAGGTGCACGACCACCAAGCCGATCACGAGCGCGAGCGTGCTCATCACCTCGAAGTAGACGAGGGCCTTCAGACCGACCCGCCCGACCCGCTTCAGGTCGCCGACCGACGCGATCCCGAGCGCGACGGTGAGGAACACGATCGGCGCGATCAGCATCTTGATCAGGTTCACGAAGGTGTCGCCGAGCGGCTTCAGCGAGGCGCCGACCTCCGGCGCGAGCACGCCGACCAGGATCCCCAGCGCGATCCCGAAGAGGACCTGCAGATACAGGGTGTCGCGCTTCGGAGGCGTACCCGACTCGCTCAGCGCCACGCGCGCCTCCCGAGGGCGAGGAGCAGCGCGGCGAGGGCCCACGGCAGGCCGCTCCCGCCCCGCCCCACGCTGCATCCGCTGCCCTCGTGGGGCCGCCGCGTCCATCGGTGTTCCGCCCGATCCCACGCGGGCGTGTCCTCGGTCGGCTCGCACTGCCGCCGCTCCCGGCAATCGCCCTCGGCGCAGCGTCGCTCCGCGTCGCACACACCGATCACCGTCGGGACGAGGCGGGGTGTGGGCAGCACGACGCGGCCGTCCTCTTCCGGTCGATCCGCCCAGCACTCGAAGACCGCGACGCAGCCCGCGCCCTCGCCGCAGTCCCGGTCGCCGGCGCAGGCGGCGGGGACGCAGACCTCGGCATGGTGCCGGATGCCCCGTCCCGATCCGGGCGGACACGCACCTTCGAAGGGCTCGATGGCGTCCGCGCGGGCGAGCGCCGGAACGAGACACAGGAGCGCCACGATCACACGCATCCTGCGGAGACTACACCCGCGGCGCCGCGCACGGTTCTTCACGTGCCGGAGTCGAGGCCCCGGGCTACCCCGCGCCCATGTCGCTCTACGCCCGGTTCGCGCCTCGCGGCCCCCACGGATTCGGCTACGCCTCCACCGCCGAAGAGGTCACTGCCGGCCTCGATCTCCGCGGCAAGACCTTCCTCGTCACCGGGTGCAACTCCGGCCTCGGTCTCGAGACGACGCGCGTCCTTCGCCTGCGCGGCGGCCACGTCGTCGGCACCGCGCGCTCGGAGGCCAAGGCGAACGAAGCCGGCGCCCAGACCGGGCCCCATGGCACCTTCACCGGGCTCGCCTGCGAGCTCGCCGATCCGTCCTCGGTGCGCGCCGCCGTCCGCGCGGTCCAGCAGCGCGGCCTCCGCTTCGACGCGGTCGTCGCGAACGCCGGCATCATGGCGCTGCCCCGCCTCGAGAAGGCCCACGGCATCGAGCTGCAGTTCTTCACCAACCACGTCGGGCATTTTCTGCTGGTCACCGGCATCCTCGAGCAGCTCTCCGACGACGGTCGGGTCGTCATGCTCTCGAGCCGCGCCCACCGGAACGCCCCGAAGGAGGGCATCCAGTTCGACAACCTCTCGGGCGACCGCGGCTACTCGCCCTGGGCGAACTACGGGCAGAGCAAGCTCGCCAACGTGCTCTTCGCCAAGGGCCTGCAGAAACGCTTCGCCGGCACGAAGAAGACCGCGAACGCCCTGCACCCTGGCGTCATCCACACGAACCTCGGCCGCAGCATGGAGCATCCGCTCAAGCAGCTGGTGCTCGTGCTCGGCGACGCCCTTGCATTCAAGACCATCCCGCAGGGCGCGGCGACCCAGGCCTTCGTCGCGGTGCACCCGGCGGCGGCAGGCATCGGGGGCGCGTACTTCTCCGACTGCCAGGTGTCCCTGCCGCGCTGCGACGCCGAGGACCCCGAGCTCGCGGAGCGGCTGTGGACCAGGACCGAGGAGATCGTCGCGGGTCTGCCCTGAGGCTCAGCCCCGCAGGACGAGCAGCCACGCCGTCCCGAGCGCGGTCGTGACCAGACCGATCGGCAGGCCCACCCGGAGATGCTCGCGGAATCCGATGCCTCCGACGTCGCGGCCCGCCTCGGCCACGATCACGTTCGCGACCGAGCCCAGCAGGGTGAGGTTGCCGGCGAAGGTCGAGGCCATCGCGAGCAGCTCCCAGCCGAGGCGCGGCTCGGCGAGCGTGCCCATCGCGTCCCGCACCACGAGGATGAACGGCACGTTCGAGACGACGTTCGAGCCCACGAGAAAGATCGCCGACAGCGCGCTCCAGCCGCGCCAGCCCGTGCCCACGCTCGCGGGTGGCAGCGCCTCGAAGAAGCGCGCAGGCAGTCCGCTCGCCCCGAGCCCCGCGACGACCACGAAGAGGCCGGCGAAGAAGACCAGCAGCGCGCCGTCGATCTTCGACCACAGCGCGGTCGTCCGCCGGTGCAGCACCATCAGCGCCGCAAAGCCGGCCGCGGCGGTCCAGGCGAGATCGGCGCCCGCGACGTAGAGGGCCGAGGTCGCGAGCAGCACCCCGAGGTCGAGCTTCACCGCGCTGCCCATCGGCTGCGGCGCCGGCGCCTCGAGCGGCCCCGCGCCCAGCGCTTGGCCGTGCGCGAGCCACAGGACGCCGTGGTTGACCGCGAGGCCCACGATCGCGACGGGCAGCATCCGCAGGAGGTAGGGCCCGAACGCGAGCCCACCGAGCAGCCCGCAGAGCATGTTCTGCGGGTTGCCCACCAGGGTCGCGACGCTCCCCGTGTTCGCGCCGGTCGCGAGCGCGAGCAGGAAGGGCAGGGGAGGCAGGCGGAGCCGGCGGACCAGGCCGACCACGAGCGGGGCGCCGAGCACGCACACCGCGTCGTTCGTGAGCAGCGCGGCCAGCGCCCCCGAGCCCCACACCAGCGCGCCGAGCAGTCTGGCCGGCGTCCGCGCGAGCCGCACCAGCGCCGCCTCGGCGTGCGCGAAGAAGCCGTCGATCGCGAGGAACGCGCCGATCCCCATCACGCCGAAGAGCAGCACGAGCGTCCGGAGGTCGATCGCCGCGAGAGCCTCCTCCGGGCTCAGCACGCCGAGGGCGACGCATGCGGCCGCGCCCGCCAGCGCCGCAGCGGGCCGGTCGATCCCGAGCTTCGCGACCCGCTGCGCCGAGATGAGGACGTACGTGATCGCGAAGATCAGGGCGCCGAGGGCGGGCACGCGGACTCAGCGCCGGCGCAGCATCAGCGCGATCGCAGCGAGCGCTGCGAGCTCGAGCCCGCCACCCCGAGGCGCGCGGCCCGCGCGGCACGCACAACCGCGTCCAGCGCCCGGGCCCGCGTCCATCGCCACGCCCCCATCGA